>ENA-OOXT01000153-OOXT01000153.1-human-gut-metagenome-genome-assembly--contig:-NODE-153-length-52159-cov-6.851700_pt1 | contig 52159 bp, 47 predicted proteins | sample MGYA00241590_ERZ501349 | MGnify/ENA primary metagenome ERZ501349 (study PRJEB25962, sample SAMEA2042838) | human gut metagenome | biome: human gut; feature: human-associated habitat; material: faeces...
TCTTTTTACAAAAAAGGGGGTAAATTTTTAAAATTAGCATAGTTGAAGTTTTTTTAAAGTAAATCATAAAATGTTAAAAAGTGTACACTTTAATTTAAGTATACACTTTTCACAACAATAATTTTATTTACTTAATTCATTAATAATGTTATCAATCGCAATTTTACCATATTCAAAAGTTAAACTTCCTTGCAAATATGCAATATAAGGACTTCTTATTGGTCCATCACATGATAATTCAATTGATGAACCTTGAGTAAATGATCCCGAAGCCATAATTATTTCATCATCATATCCAGGCATCTTCGATGGAATCGGATAAACAGAAGCATCTACTGCACTATTTTTTTGTATTAAAGATACAAACTTAATCAATTTATCTTTATCATTAAATATAACCTTTAATACTATATCACTTTTATCTTCATTATATTTAGGACTTACATTAATACCCATTTTTTCCAATTTATATGCTGCATACACATTAGTTTTTAAAGCACTAGCAACAACTGATGGAGCAAAATACAAACCCTTCAAAAACATTTTATTAGCATTTAAACTTGGACCAACATCCCAAGCTTCCCCAGGCATATTTAACCTTTCACTACATAAATAAATCAAATCTTTTCTTCCAGTGATATAGGCTCCATTTTCAGATATACCAGCTCCCAGATTCTTAATTAATGAACCAACACATATATCTGCTCCAACTTCAATAGGTTCCCTTACTCCAACAAACTCACAATAACAATTATCAACCATAATTATTACATCTTTATCAATACTTCTAATAAACTTAATTACTTTTTCCAGACTCTCAATTGAAATAGTATTTCTATTACTATACCCAATTGAACGTTGAATTTCTACTACTTTTATTTTTTCACTTTCTAATGATTTCTTAATTTTATCATAATCAAAATTAGAATCTATTAAATCAACTTGTCTATAACCAATACCAAAACTTTTTAAACTAGACTTATTATCATTAAAACCAATTATACTATCAAGTGTATCATATGGTTTACCTGTAATAGATAATAATAAATCCCCGGGTCTAAGTAATGCAAATAAACATGTAGATATTGCATGAGTACCAGAAATAAATTGATTTCTAACAAGTGATGCTTCACTATTAAATATATCTGAATAAATTCTTTCTATTTTATCTCTACCCACATCTCCATAACCATATCCAGTTGTGCTATTAAAATCAGATTCACTTAAATTTTCTTTCCAAAAAGCATTAAGTACCTTCTTACTATTTTCTAAACACACTTCATCTATTTTTTTAAATATATCATCCATTATTTAATTCCTCCATCTATTTTTAATATACAATCATTAACATAAGTATTACTTGCAAGAAAATATATAGCATCAGCAACCTCATTTGCATTTGCAAAACGTCCAAGTAAAATCTTGTCACTTTCACTTTTCTTGTAAGAAGTCATCATATCTTTATTCATGTCAGTATCAATCCAACCCGGTGCAACAGCATTAACACGAATAAATGGTGCAAACTCTTTAGCAAAATTATGTGTAAGACTTACAATCCCACTTTTAGAAGCATCATAATCAACACTTTCTATATAACTTCCATTATATATATTATTACTTGCAACATTTACAATATTTCCTTCATTTATTAACTTACTTCCATATTTACATACTAAAAAAGTACCAACCAAATTAGTTTTTAAAACACTTAAAAATTCATCACTATCTTTATCCTTTAATATATTATCTTTACATATACCAGCATTATTTATAATACAATCTATATTACCAACATCTTTTTTTATTGCATCAAACATATCCTTAACTTCTTCTTCATTAGATACATCTGCCTTATATATTAAAGCATTATTAAGTTCATCTCTTAACTTAATAGCATCATCCTCACTATGGTTATAATTAATTATAACCATATAACCATGTTTATCAAACATATGACAAATACTTTTACCAAGCCCTCTGGCTCCGCCAGTAACTAATACTTTCTTCACATATACCACCACGCATATATATTACTATATTTTTTTCAAAATTAAAAGAGCTTTCGCTCTATTTAATCAATATTCCATTTTCATCAAAAGTATAATGTTTAAATGATTTATCTTCTTTTTTCTTTTCTTTATCGCTATCTAACTCATCAAGTACAACCACCTGTGACTCGCCACCTGTCATTATCTCTTCATCTATTTCATTTAACCCATTAGTTAAAGTCTTATATTCATTTGTTTTATATCCTTCAAACAATACTTCTTTAATATCACTTTGATTAAATGAACAACAACTACTTTTAATCATTACTCCCTCAGGATATGCACAACCAGAATAATCATATATTTCTAAATCTCTAGCATATTCTACAGAGTAATAACCTGTTATCATTATTGATTTATTATTATTTTTAAGTTTTATTACACTACCTATTGGTAAATATCTTATATTCATTTTCATTCCTTTCTATTCTATTAATGACTTTGTCCTTTCCCGAAGCATTAGTTTACTCTAATTGGGTCTAATTATGGGAAATTCATCCACAAGATTACCCCAACTTCTTAGGTCTTACATTAACTAAACCACTATTAAATGCCTATTATTTTACATATTTTTGATGATAACTCAGCACCGCATTCTTCACTTCGCATTTATTTTGCACCCCGGCAAGTCAAATCCTAGTTTACCAAAATCGGATCAGCGGCTGTGCCGCTTCCCGATGCATAGTTCACAGAAGATGTTAGATTGAAGACTGGACGGGCACCGAACGCAGAACTGCTAACGATGTTGTAGGTCACGTAACCGGTGTCAACCACAAAGAACGCATAGTACGAATAGCCCGCATTACGGGAAATAGTCCATTCTGCTAGCCCCATATACATCCAATTGACACTTGTGGCTGCTCTATAATCTGTTGATGCATCACTATTATTTCCTACTAATGTCCACTTATCTTGTGGTGCTGCATACATATAGTCACTTACATACATTAATCCAACTTTTGCACTATATTCTGTCTTTTTATCTTGACTATTTGTTGTTACAGGATTCACTACTTCATTTTGATATGCTGTTTTGGCTGGTTGTTCGCCTATATTTTCCAATGTATTTCCTCCAACCTTCCATGTTGTTTCTGCTATTTTAGCTGCCCAGTCTGCTCCTATATTTGTTATGAAATTTGTATTTAAATTTGTTTTATTTAAATTTGATAAACTCCATGTATTTTGACCAGTCTTATTCCAGTTATATGATGCTATATTAGCTAAATTATTTCCTTTATAATATGAAGAACTCCCCCATGAAGCTGTATATGCTTGACTATAATCTCCATCTGTACCTAATAATGCACTTGTTGCATAATCTGATTTAATTAGTTTTACTTTATCACCAAATACTCCGATTATTCCATATAGATTATCTGCTGGGCATGGTGTTACGTTTGATCCAAAACATACATAGTTATTTACTGCATCACTTGCTCCAGCAAATCTGTATGAATTATCTCCTGCTCCATTTGTTAAGTTTGCATCATGATAATAAATACCATTTTCTCCTTGTGTACCTGTGTAAAGATTTGTAATATATGATGCTAAAGAATTAACCATTGGTTCTTTTTGTATCATAACCTTTGCACTTAACCCACTTGATGCATTAGCTGTTTGATCTCCTTCATAGTTTACAAATGTAAGCTTTAGTGTATATTGTTCTTCTTTTGCATCTGTTGTTGCTGTTATTGTTTTCTTATTTGCTATAGTTATTAAACCATTCGTTGTTGTAACATCAAAACCAGATATACTTTTGTTTTCTCTATCTTGAACTGTAGTATGAGTTAGTCCTGGTATTTCTGTTACTTCATTTTCATCTGGTCCTGTAACTGTTAATATAAGTTCTGGTTTGTCTTCTCCTAATGTATATTTGAATGTATTATTTTCTATATTAAAATATACATAATAGTTATCTGTTGCTTCATTTGTTTTATTATTTGCAACTAATGTTGCTTTTGCAAATGTTTCTCCAGATAAACTTCCCTTTTCTTGACCAAATGATGTTTGATCTGCATATAAACTTATAGCATTACCTGTTGTAAATGTAAGCATATCTGTTGTATATGTTGTAACCTTAACCTCCGCAGAACTTCCTGTTCCCCCTTGTGCTTTAAAGTATGCATATGTTGCACCAACTATCAAAGTAATTAATGTAACTACCGCTACTATACTTAATACTATTGCATTTTTTTTATTCTTATCCATCTTTTTACTCCTCTTTCATGTAAACATTAGTATATTCATTATAATATTACCATTTTTTAATCTTATTGTCTTTTATTTTGTGTTGATAACTCGGCACCGCTGCCTCCCCTCGCACAAACCGCGAGATGCGGCAGTTGGAATCTTCCACCACGTCAATTTCTTCATTTTGCATTATTTTGCACCCCGCCTGACCTAGCACACGGTAGCTCTCTGGCAGGCATGTCCAATCCTAGTTTACCAAAATCGGATCAGCGGCAGTGCCGCTTCCCGATACATAGTTCACGAAAGATGTGAGATTGAAGACTGGGCGAATACCTAACACACTATTGCCAACGTTGCTGCTGTTCACAGTGCCGGTGCTAGTCACACTGAACGCATCGCTCCAATAGACAGCATTACGGGAAATTGTCCATTCATATAGTCCCATATACATCCAATTGACATTTGTGGCTGCTCTATAATCTTTTGATGCATAACTATTATATCCTACTAATGTCCACTTATCTTGTGGTGCTGCATACATATAGTCACTTACATACATTAATCCTATTTTTGCACTATATTCTGTCTTATTATCTTGACTATTTGTTGTTACTGGATTCACTATTTCATTTTGATATGCCACTGAAGGTACTGCATCACGTATTTTAGCATATGTATTTCCTCCAACCTTCCATGTTGTTTCTGCTATTTTAGCTGCCCAGTCTGCTCCTATATTTGTTATGAAATTTGTATTTAAATTTGTTTTATTTAAATTTGATAAACTCCATGTATTTTGATTAGACTTATTCCAGTTATATGCTGCTATATTAGCTAAATTATTTCCTTTATAACTTGAATTATCCCAATTATTTGCAGTATACATCTTGCTATAATCTCCATCCGTACCTAATAATGCTGTCGTTGCATAATCTGATTTAATTAGTTTTACTCTATCTCCAAACACTCCGATAATTCTATATAGATTATCAGCTGGACATGGGCTTTGTGTACTTCCAAAACATACATAGTTATTCACTGCATCACTTGCTCCTGCATATCTATATGAGTTATCTCCAGCTCCATTTGTTAAGTTTGCATCATGATAATAAATACCATTTTCTCCTTGGGTTCCTGTATATAGTGACTTTACATAATCTGCTAACAATATATCTTTTTCTCTTTCATAAGACTTAACAGCTACTCCTGCTTTAAATGTTTTACCCATAGTACTATTATCAGCAACATCTCCATCTAAAAATAAGTAAATATCAAAACTTTTACTTCCTTTTAAAGGAATATTTTCACTATGTATTTTATAAATACTACCATAGGTTCCTTTTAAACCAGTATTTAATTCTGTTATTTCAGTATCAGTAAAATCACTTACTCCATTTGTTGCAGATGACAATATTCCTTCTTGTATTACATTCTTTGTACCTGTTTGAGTTAATATATATCTTACATATTTTGCATCTATTGTATTTGTACTTAAAGTAGCTACATACAAATTAAAACCTACATATGAATCACAATAACTAGTTACTGTAAATTTATATGGTGTTGTTTGTAATCCTTTGTTTCTTGACATTGGATAACTACTTGATAAATTAACATTACTTGTACTAGTAAGTTTTATTTTGGCACAACTATTTAAACTTACTTCAGTTATGTTACCTCCTTGTTCAATTGGTTTCATAAAAGCTTTAGTAATTCCTAGCACTAGTAACAATACAAATATTACAGACACCAAACTTATTATCATTATTTTCGTACTTTTTTTCATATAACTTCTCCTTTTACTCTATATTAATTATAAAATAAATTGTTATTTTCTTCAAGTATTATTTACATCAAACTTTAAAACTATACAAAAAAACCCAATATGTTAAATATTGAGTTGTATGTGAGATAATTTATTACACGCGACTCTCACTTAGCGAGATACATTTATCAGGTAGATAATAATATCTACATCCTTAGTATTTCAAGGACAACTCAATAATAACATTTCATTTTCATTTTGTCAACACTTTATTTTGTTTTTTTGTAATTCCATCAACATTTTTTTCTTTATTTTATCTATATCAACTACAAATAGATTTATACCATTATTTTTTAAATTCATAAGTAACTTAAACTTTTTAAAAATTAAATTTTGTAACTTTTTATCTAAACACAATACTTCATCTCCCTCCTTATGAACATGATCAATATACTTTTCTATAATAGGAAAAGCATTCTGAATTAATATTGCTGAATCTTTATTGAAAATCTTCTTTATTAAAATAAAATCACATTTACCATATTTCTTATAACTATCATGAATTATTTTTTTATATTTTTCTATTTTAGAACTAAAAGGAATAAGCCAAAATATATTTTCGTCATTCAGCACAAAATATGACGGTCTTGTTCTATTATTCTTATGATTTAACATCAAATGTTTATCATTAACAATTTTAAAATACTCATCCTTTATATGATACAAATATCCCGTTTCTATTTTCATAAATAACCTACTCCCTTCAAAAAACACAACAAAAAACCCAATATTTTGTATATTGAGTCAATGTGAGTTAATTTTATTACACGCAACCTCACCAATGCGAAAGACATTCTCAGACAGATATAATCATCTGTATACTTATATTTCCTAAGTACATATTCATGTTATCATATATTTCGCACTTTGTCAACTCAATACAATTTATTTTTGTTAAACTTCTTTCTTTCAACACTAATATAATAACATATAATATATTAAAAAAGGTCGCCAAAAAAGCGACATTTTCTAGCGACATATTTCCCCCGTAAACAAAAGAAAAAAATGTAAGAAATTAATCCTACATTTTACTCTTTAATGATTCCAACTTATTATCTTTATAAAACCCAAAATTAAATATATAATTAAAAATTTATAATAACCATCTTAAAACAAACTAAGTTGAGCAGACTCAGGCATACCCTTAAATACTCCAAGTTCTCTTAATGCATTAACTGTTGTTTGATTAACTTTACCTCTATTTTGAAAATCTTCTACACAATAAAATGGTTTCTTATCTCTTTCTTCAACAATTTTATTTGCAACATTTTCACCTAAACCATCAACAGCCATAAATGGTAAATACAAGCACTTATTTTCTTCATCTATATAAAATGTTTTAGCAAGTGACTTCGTAATATCAATATTTTTAAAAGTAAATCCTCGTGCAAGCATTTCAAGTGCAACAGCTAAAGTATCTCCAACTGCTTGTTCTTTTGCACTTGCCCCAAAACCTTTTTCTTTTATTTCAATAAGTCTACGTTTTATTCCATCATAACCTTTAAGCATTGCATTAACATCAAAATCACTTCTTCTTATACTAAAGAATGCAGAATAATAATAAAGTGGATAATAAACTTTAAACCAAGCAACCCTATAAGCCATCATTACATATGCACAAGCATGAGCCTTCGGGAACATATACTCAATTTTTCTACAACACTCAATAAACCACTCAGGTACACTAAATTCTCTCATATAAGCTACATGTTCAAGCCATGTATCAGGTTCTTTCTTAGCTTTTCCTTTACGAACAAACTCAGATATTTTAAAAGCTCGAGATGGATCCAACCCATAATTAATTAAACTAACCATGATATCATCACGACAACCAACAACTTGATCAAATGATGCAACATTATTAACAATTAAATCACGCACATTACCTTGCCATACATTGGTACCGTGAGAAAGCCCTGCAATCTTAACTAAATCTGCAAAATGAGTTGGTTTTATTTCAAGTAACATATTAATTGCAAAATTTGTACCAAACTCAGGAATACCAAGAGTTCCAGTTTTACATAAAATTTGTTCTTCCGTAACACCCAAAGCCTTCGGTGAAGTAAACAAACTAATAATATTATGATCATCAAAAGGAATTTCTTCTTTTATATCAATTCCTGTTGTATCCCCTAAATATCTAAGCATCGTCGGATCATCGTGACCAAGTATATCAAGTTTTAAAACATTATCATGAATCGCATGGAAATCAAAATGTGTTGTATACCAAGTACTATCTGGTTCATCAGCAGGATATTGATATGGTGTAAAATCAAATACATCCATATACTGAGGAATAACTATTATACCCCCCGGATGTTGCCCAGTAGTTCTCTTAACTCCAGTACATCCAATAGCAATTCTCTCAATCTCTGTATTATTTAAAATAATTCCTTTATCTTCACAATAACCTCTAACATAACCAATCGCTGTTTTATCAGCAACTGTCGAAATAGTACCAGCTCGATAAGCATGATCTTCACCGAATAATACCTTAACATGATTGTGAGCATCAGCTTGATTATCCCCAGAGAAATTAAGGTCAATATCAGGTACTTTTTCAGCCTTAAATCCAAGGAATGTTGCAAATGGCATATCTTGTCCTTCTTTTTTTAACTTAGTTCCACATTCACAAGTTCTATCAGGCATATCATAACCAGATGGATAAATACTAGCTAGACTCTCACCATTCTCATCTTCAAAATATGACTTTTTACACTTTGGACACACATAATGCGGAGGAAGTCCATTAACCTCAGTAATACCCATCATTGTTGCAACTAAACTTGAACCAACTGAACCACGTGAACCAACAAAATATCCATCTTCATTTGATTTTTTAACAAGTTTTTCCGCAATCAAATAAATAACATCATAACCACCCCCAATAATACCTGCAAGTTCAGCTTCCAATCTTTCTTCAATATTCTTAGGAAGTGGATCTCCATATATTTCATGAGCTTTATTATAAACCATTTCTTTAGTAACTTCGGCACTATTTTCTAAAACTGGTGTATACAACTTATCCCTGATAATTTGTAAATGGGAAACCATATCAGCAATCTTATTAGTGTTTGTAATAACAATTTCTTTAGCTAAATCTTCACCTAAAAATGAAAAAGCATCTAACATTTCTTGTGTTGTTAAAAAATACATATTTGGTATTTCTAATCCTTCTCTATTTAAAGGATGAATCTTACCATTAGTTTTTTGATGAACTATAACTTTACGATAAATCAAATCATCTGGTCTTAAATTATGAACATCTCCAGTTGCACAAACAAGTTTTCCCATACTCTTAGCGGTCTTAACAAGTCTTGAAACATAACCATTATATTCCATAATATTATGAAACTTTTTATCTTCCCCAATTAAATGAGTACATGCAGAATATGGTTGAACCTCAATATAATCATAAAAATTCATTAAGTCTTTTAAGTCATCATCAGACAAACCATAGCCTTTATCAAAAACTTCACCATTTACACAACCAGAACCAATAATTAAACCTTCCCTTAATTCCATTAAATCGGTTCTAGGTATCTTACCATCTTTACCTTTATATAAATATTTAGTATTAGCAAGACTAATTATTTTAAATAGATTCTTTAACCCAACTGGATTTTTAGCAATAACAGTTAAATGAAATGGTCTTGCAAACTTAATTGCATTTTCCTTATCAGCTAATTTTTCTAAATCCAATGTAGTTTTATAACCTTGTCTTTTTAATTCATATAACATTTTATAAAAACATTTACTTGTTCCTTCACAGTCATAATCTGCTCTATGGTGTTTATCTTCATCCCATTCAACATCTAAATTTCTTACCAATGTTGAAAGCTTATGATTTCTCCAATCTGGATACATATTTCTTGCAAGTCCCATTGTATCAACAACAGTATTATTAAAATCACCTAAATTATATTTTTTACAAGCTTTACTTACAAACGATATATCAAAACCAGCGTTATGTGCAACAAGAGGTAAATCTCCACAGAACTCTAAGAACCTCTTTGTAACATTTTCTTCCAAATCGCAACCCACTAACATTTCATCAGTTATATTAGTAAGTTCCGTAATTATCTTTGGAAGAGGTCTATCACAAGCAATAAGTTCATCAAATCTATCAATTATTTCATCATTTTTAACCTTTACTGCCCCAATTTCTATCATTTGATCAACCCCAGGATTTAACCCAGTAGTTTCTGTATCATACACAACATATTCTTGATCAAACAAAGGAAACTCTTTATTTTTAAATACAATATTTGATTCAACATCAACAACATTTAACTCTGCACCATACAAAGCCTTAAACTTATCTTTTTCTTCTTTACCCTTATTAGCTTTTTGTAATGCATTATATATATCTGGATAAGCTTGAAGAGAATTATGATCAGTTACAGCTACTGCCTTATGTCCTAAACTCATAGCAAACTTAGCAAGACCAGCAGTTGGAACAACACTATCCATCATACTCATCATCGTGTGAGCATGAAGTTCAACTCTCTTTTCGGGATAATCATCTTTAACACTTATATCCTTACTTGGTATAGCCTCAATATTTCTTGCATTGATAACCATTTGATGTAAATAATCATCCATTTCCATATGACCATGAACTCTATACCACGAACCAACATTTAGCCTTTTATTTAAAACACTAAATTCTTCTTCATTAAATCTAACAATCTTCATTAAATAACTATCAGTTTTATCACTAACTTTCAAGTTCATAATAAATATCGGTCCCTTTTTACCTTGTCTTTCCGTTACTTCTTTGCTAAATATATATACTTCCACAATAATATTTTTAACTTCACCTAATATATTATTAAGTTTTATTACATCACCATCTTTATGAACCCCAAGTATAATAGGGCTTTCTTCCTTTTTTTCACTTGCCACACTAACCTTTTCTAACTCAATTTCTTCTTGTAAACTCTTTCTTTCATCTAAAGAAATATTAATTTCAATACTTTTGTGACCAAGCCCATATCTTTCAAGTTGTTTAACCAACCCTTCAGCTTCATGCAACAAATCATTTCTTTCAAATTCATTTAACACATGAAAATATATCGTATCATTTAATACTTCCACTCTACTTTTCTTAATACTTACAAGTGATGGCCTTCTTATAATTATTTCATCTAATAAATAATCTAAGTAAGATACAATATCCTCTTCTTTTACCATATCATAAGTTAAATAACAATCACATTTTTTATCACCATTAATACCATTCATAGCACATAAAAACAAATTATTAACACTTTTTATTGGTAATACTTCTTTATTTTTAATATAAACTATAAACTTTTTATCATTTTTCTTTAATACAACTCGTTCAAGTATTGCATCACTAAATACCTCATCACTAAAATTAATACTTTTAAAAAATCTAACTAATTCGTTATTCATGAGTACCCTCCTTCATTATATTATTTACTATTATGCTAACTTTGTCAAACCTTTTTGATACAGAACCACTAATTTCAATTAAATCATTTTCTTTTAAGGAATCTAAGAGCCCAATTTTTTCAGGAAACACAGTAAAATCACAAGCCCCTGATTCATCAGATGCCCTAATAAAAGCCATATCATCACCTTTTTTAGTCTTTATTTTATTTATTCTTTCAACCAAAACAACACATTTTACATTCTTAAACAAATATTTATTTATATCACTAATCTTAAAACACTTAAAATTACTTGATGGATGATTCGATAAATAATATCCATAAGCATCTAATTCATTACTTCTTAAAATACTATCACTAAACTCTGGATATTCAATAATCACTGGTTTTTTTATTAAACCACTCTCATCATTTAAAGCTCCATAATTTGTAGCACTCTCTAAATTATTAAGTAAAGTATTTTGATTTAATTTTAAAGACCTCAAAGCATTTGCTTTTATTAATACTTCTATCAAAGAGCTATCTAAAAATTCATGTGTCTTACTAACAAAATCAAAATAATCAATAAAACCATTACCTCTTGCATCAATTATTTTTCTAGTAATCTCACGGTTTATCCCTTTAATCTGCCACATTGGCATAATTACATTTTTACCCTTAACATAAAACTCAATCTTACTTATATTTATATCAGGTTTAATAAGTATCATACCACGACTTTTCAAAAATGCAAAATAACTACTTTGTTTATCAGTATTATTATTTAGCATCTCAATTAAGAAATACTCTGGATAAAACACTTTCAAATAAGCCATTTGATAAGCAACCATTGCATAAGCAACACTGTGAGACTTATTAAATCCATAACTTGCAAATCTAACAATTAATTCATATATCTTCGTTGCATCTTCCTTGCTATAACCATTACTTATAGCTCCATTTATAAACTTTTCAAAATATTCATTCATAATGCTCATCTTTTTCTTTGATATAGCTCTTCTTATTATGTCTGCCTCAGAATACTTAAAACCACCAACTAACCCAAGTATTTCAATAATTTGTTCTTGATAAATTAAAATTCCATAAGTATCTTCTAAGATACCTTTTAATCTATTATCTATATAAGTTACATTCTCTTTACCATTTTTTCTTAAAACATAACTATTAGCTTCATTAATTGGTCCAGGTCTACCCAAGGCAACTGATGCAACCAAATCATTAAAACAAGTTGGTTTAATCTTACTTACTAAATTTCTCATTAAACTAGTTTCAAATTGAAAAATCCCATCAGTATCTCCATCACTAAATAATTTATAAACACCTCTTTCATTAAACTTTATATCTTTTAAAACATTTTTACCAATATTATTTATTATATTAGATATCGTAGTTAAATTCTTTAAAGCTAAGAAGTCCATTTTAAGTAGCCCCATAGACTCTAGATGTTCATCTACTGTTATTCCAGTAATTAAATTATCTCCATCTTTTAAAACAGGTATAATTTTATCTAGCTCTACACTTGATATAACAACACCACTAGCATGCACCGAAGTATTTTTCTTAAGTCCTTCTAGCTCCAAAGATATTCTAAACATCTCTTTTAACTCTTTATAATTAGTTAAATATTTTTTAACTACTTCATCCCTCAAATTATCTTTTAATTTATCATATTTTATAGCTTTAGTAAATTTATCAACTAAATCATCCCTAATATTAAGAAGTTTGCCCACTTCCCTTAAAACAAGCCTAGCTTTTAACGTTGTATAAGTAAGACCCAATGCTACATTCTTTTCTCCATATTTTCTTTTTACATAATTTATAACTTCTTCTCTTTTTAATGCATCAAAATCTATATCAATATCAGGCATAGTAACTCTTTCTGGATTTAAAAATCTTTCAAACATCAAATTATATTTAATCGGATCAATCTCTGTTATACCCAAGACAAAACTAACTAAAGAACCAGCTGCACTACCTCTTCCAGGACCCACTAATATATTATTTTTTTTAGCATACAAAACATAATCATAAACAATCAAAAAATAATCAACAAAACCCATTTTTTCAATAACACTAAGTTCATAATTAAGTCTATCTTGATAAATTTTAGAAATTTTTCCATTTAATCTTTTCATAAGTCCCTTGCTTGCAAGAAGCCTTAAAAACTCTTTTGAATTATCTCTATACTTTGGTATATATCTATTATTTTTAGGTATTTCTATATTTATCTCATTTATAAACTTATCATAATTTGTATTATCTATATTCATATCAAAATATTCATCATGTTCTTGTACAACTTCTTTTCTTAACATATCCAAATATTTTAAATAATCAACACTTTCTTGTTTTAAAGTTTTTATTTCCTTTATATATAAACAATCACTACTATACTTATATACATTTATTTTTTCTATTTGATTAATATAACCAAAATATACTTTACATCTATCTTTAAACCAAGTATATAATCCCACACTTGCACTTGGAAGAATTACTAAAACATTATCTAGATATTCTTCTAAATCATCAAGTTCTATTAACTTTTCTTGTTTTAAACTATTTATCTTTATTAAATTTTTATACCCATCATAATTTTTAGCATAAATAAGTACTTCAAACTCACCTATTTTTATAGATAACCCAATCAAAGGCTTAATACCACTACTTATACATAAATCATAAAAATAAATTGAACCACTTAAATTTTCATCACATATCCCACATACCTTAATATCTTTTTCCACTAAAAAATTAATTAAGTCAGGTACCTTAATTAAACTATGTAATAATGAATAATCTGTTATAACTCTAAGTGGTATCATTATAAACTACTCCCCTATAACCATTATAGCATGTATATTATTTTAAATTAAGTCTTTTTTGCAATTTACTAAATAAAATTATCATGTTATACTATTAAGGAAAGAAGGAGACAATATGGAATATATAAATATTAAAAATGCAGACAAAATAATCAGTGAAAGTAAATACTTTGTGAAAGACCCATATAAGTATAAGAATAAATGGCATGATTTATTTGGAAATAAAAATCCAATAAGCCTAGAACTTGGAATGGGTCGCGGAGATTTTATAATTAATATGGCAAAGAAGTATCCGAATACAAACTTTATTGGACTTGAACTTTATCCATCTCAAATGGTAAGTGCAACAGAAAAGTTAAAAAGTCAAAACTTACCAAACTTAAAATTAATAAATGATGATGCAAGAAACATAGATAAAATGTTTGGAAAAGAAATAACAACAATTTATTTAACATTCTCAGAACCATGGCCAAAAGGTATTGATGAATCAAAAAGATTTACTCACATAAGTTATTTAAAATTATATGATAAGATATTTAAAAAGAATAAGCATATTATTTTAAAGACCGATAACAAAGGTTTATTTGCTTATTCCCTAGAAACTTTATCTGGGTATTGGTATACATTTAATAAAGTAAGCTTAGATTTACATCATGATGAAAGAAAAATAAGTAACATCATGACAGACTTTGAAAAACAATATGAAAAAGAAGGAAGACCAATATATTACGTTGATGCAAAGTTTGATGAATAAAACATTAAAAAATCCCTCTATTACTGAGAGATTTTTTAATTAGAAAATTGAAAAGAATTATTATAGTTTATACCTAAACTCTTCAATTTTCTCTCTTGGCAGTTTAGAAATACTAGCTATTTCATCAATATCATAATTTCTTCTAAGCATTTCCAAAATCATAGACTTTTTACCAGACTCTTCACCGTCTTCAAATGCTTCAGCTTCAGAGTCGCCTTTTTCAATTGATTCACTATTATAGAATAACAACTTATCGAAATCATCTCCTTGGCTCTTAATTTCATCAATAATTTTATTCATTAAATCATCTCCATCATATACTTCTTTAATCTTTTCTTTATCGTTACTTGCAAAAAGATAAAGTAAATTTTCCAAAGACCCTTTGTCTTCTTTAACTATAGTATAATCTAGATTTGACAATTTTGCAAGATTTACATCAATAATTTCTAATAACTTATGGATTTCTTCATGAGTTTCTTCATCTAATAGTTTGCTTCGTACTATGAATCTGCCATCTCTAGAAACATCAAATGAATTCAAGTTGATTTGATATACCTTTTTAAGTGGCTTTGAATAGTTTTCCTGATCTTTTATCTGTCTTAAAATCAATTGACAGATGTACATATAATTCTTATTTCTATTCGTTCTTTTTTTCTGATTGTTTATTTCAACATTAACAACTATTGTATCATTCTGAATAAATAGATCAGTCTTACTATCAACTACATTTTCATTTACACTAACTTCCGGATAACCTAATGTAAATTCAAAATTTTCAAAAGGTATTTTTAATAACTTACAAACAATTAATGCTAAATATTTAAGTCCAGCATCAGTTGATGTAAAAATCTTCTTGACAATAACGTCTCTAGTATTATCGACTTTTACTGCATTCATGAGATTTTCCTCCTTTCGAGGACTTTATTATATAGAGATTTTTACAAGATGCAAGCACTTCGACAATTGTCGACAAAAGTTTCAAAAATAGATTTACATTTTCTGTGTAAAGTATACAATACTTTGCACAGAAAAAGACTCATAAGAGTCATTTTTTCAAACGTATCGGGTTAGAAATTGTTCCATCACCAGAATAATATTGTATTGAAGATTGAAGATAAAAAGTAGGTCTTACCGCATGAGAATTCATCGTAACAGAACTACTGAAGGGAACAGAACCATTGCTAGACACATACCAAGCACTTTTTGAAGTAGAAGAACAAGGAGATAAAATCCATTCTAGTATACCAGAAAAAAGCCAATCTTTTTGATATGCTGCGGAATCATAATCATTCAAATTAACTGTCCAATAGTCCTGAGTTGTTGCAAACCCATAATCACTTGCATACATTAGTCCAATTTTTGCCGATATAATATTAGTTGCACCGATTACTTCTACATCACTAATAGCTTTTGTAGTGGCTGCATTAGTTCTATACCCTCCTACTTTCCATGATACTTCTGCTATTTTATCTTCCATTCCCGATAATTTTTCTGCAATAAACGTAGAATTTAACGTTTCTTTTAGAGATGCTCTCCTCCAAGTATTAGAATTTGCGGTATCCCACGACAATTTTCCATATGATGTATTTTTGATTACTTTAATTAGTTTTTCTCCAGTTACACCATGATTATTTTCTCCAAATACGCCAATTATCCTATATAAATTATCTTCAGAACATGTTTCTTCGTTTAAATTTAAACATATATAATTATTTGGATTTTCTCCGACATATCTATAAGAATTATCTTCTGCTCCATTTGTTAAACTAGAATCATGATATAAAATACCATTATTTCCCTGTATATTATTATATTGTGATAATATAAAATCAATCAATGGTAAAGAATCAATTTCAATTGTTTTTGATATTATTTTACTTCTTTTTCCATTTGAATCTTCTACATATGCTCTAACTTTATATATTCCTTTGTCAAGACCAGTAAATACATAATTATTTGAAGTACTTTCTAAGTAAGTTTCCCCATCATCTTTAGAATAATAATATTTACTAATTGTTCCCGTCCCACTTATCGCATCTATAATTATTGTTATATTGTTGCCATTTGTTGTTATTGTTGAATCATTTATGGTGATTAAATCATATTTGTCAAAATAAGCATAACACTTATCAGAAATATTTCCTTTCATTATTACTTTATTATTTGTATCATCCCAAATTAATGTACCTCCATTTTCACATTTAGATAATTCACTATTAAAAATATAACCATCGGTTGGCCAACTACTTGATGCTGTCACTTCATACTGACCACTTTTTGCTTTTGTTTCTAACATCATACTTAACACATTATTATTTTGTTTTACATTCTTTGTTGATGCATCTTCAACCTTTGTTACACCATAAAAATTATATGTAACAAAACATACACTACATAGAATTGCACCTATTGTAATTGTTCTTGAAATAAATTTACCCATACAAAAAGCCTCTATTCCGAAGCCTCTATTCCGAAGCCTCTATTCCGAAGCCTCTATTCCGAAGCCTCTATTCTATTAAAATTTTATCATATTGGGTTGCACTAGGCAACCCCTTTTTTGATTATTTTTCATCATTATAAATTCCATAGTGCAACTTCAATGCATAAATTTCTGAAATAGTTTTATGTGATAATTCAGCTATTTCATTAACATCATAATTTATCCTAAGCATTTCCAATATTATAGATTCTTTGCCCTCTTCATATGCTTGAGTTCTAGAATCTCCTTGTTCAATCGTCTCTGTATTATAAAATAATAATCTATCAATATTAAAATCACTATTATCCATATATTTTACATCTCACAATATAATTTATTTATTAATTATATTATAACTTATTCTCTCTTGCTAAGCAAGTATAAATTGTCATTTTGCAAAATTTATAGTCATCTGAGTATTACTCATTAGACATTACTAATAGTTGCTTCAACATCATCACTCTTATCATATATAATACACAAATTAAATAATATACCCAAGTTACTAATCTTCTTCTTTTTAATTTTATCTAAGAAACCTTTTAACATTCTGTTATCACTACTAAAAGTTAACTTCATATCAGTTAAATATGGAGTATCATTAAAATAAAATACTCTAGAAAATAAGAATAACTTTTTATTCGTAGTATTAAGCCAACTTAAAGAATTAGATATAGTAATATCAATAATTGTAATAATTTTTTTAGTATTAACATTTTCTAAATAAACATAACCATTGTCTTTATCAGTTTTAACTATTCTAAATAATTCTGTTTTTGAATTAGCTAGTGCTTCAAGCATAGATTTCTTATCTGGTTCATTCTTATATTTATTTTCTTTAAGAAATATATCCACCAAAGAAGTAAATTTCTTATAATTTCTAAAAAACAATGCATCCATTAAAACATCGCTTTTAACAGCATCATCAAAATACAAATCATGATCAAATAATGTTTCCTTACTCGCTAAATCTTGCATTTCTTCTAGCATTTTACCAGATAACTTCTTATTATTTTTAAAGTACTCACTCATATCTTCCATTACATCTTTATATAAAGTAAGTACTTCCTTATATTTTTTTATATGTTCTAAATTTTCTATATTCATTTCTATCACCATTTTAATACTACACTATTTATTAAAATAATGCAAGAAAAATAGAACTAAAACTGAAGTGATACAATAAAAGTAGACAGATAAAAAAAGAACTGTTTACTTTTTTAATTTGTTACAATATATATAGGAGGGATAATATATGAGTAAAAATATAATGAGAACACCAGAAGAAAAAGAAAAACTAGTTTTAGAAATGATTAATAATGGATATGGATTTCATACTATGAGTAAAAAACATGATATTTCTAAGAGTGTATTATCAAAATGGTATTATTCTTATAAAGAAAAAGGTATTGAAGGATTAAAATCAAATACTGGAAAACATAAGAGTTTAAGTACTGGATTGCATTTAAAAAAGCCAAAAAATAAAATAGAAGAACTTGAATTAGAGTTGATGAAGAAAGATATTGAGATTGCTCGATTAAAAAAAGGTTACATGGTGAAAGGAGTTGGTGCCGAAAAGGAATTCGTTACTACATTCGACAAGAATACAAAATAATAGATGAATATAAAGATAAATATGGAGTTAAATTATTATGTGAATATATGTCTATTAGTAGGTCTGGATATTATAAATGGAAATACAGACAGGAGCACCCAACAGAAAAAATGATATCAAGACAATCCAATATAAAATTAATAAAAGAGATACACGAAAAGCATCCATCACATGGATATAGATGGATTAATGCTTATGCAAGATTACATTATGGTATAGTTTGGTCTGATAACCATGTTCATTTATGTTGTAAATATGAAGGTATTAAGTCAAAAGGGAAACATTATCAATGGAAGAAACCTGATGAAGAACATGAAAAATTTAATAATTTAGTATGGAATGGATGGAAATATTTATCAAGACCATTTGAAGTAATAGTTTCAGATATGACTGCATTTTGGGTTGGCGGAACATATTATGAATTAACAATGTATTTTGATGCTTGGAATAAAGAAATAGTTGGATATGGTTTAGTATCTAGAAAAGGAGATACAAGGTCATATTATGATGGATTAAATCAAGTATTAAACCGCATAAAAAAAGAACAAACTGATGATTTGATTATTCTTCACACAGATCAAGGTTCAGTTTATTCGTCTAAAGCTTATAATAAGCTTCTAGAAAATTATAACATATCTCGTTCAATGAGTCGAGCAGGAACACCAACTGATAATCCAGTTAATGAATCATTAAATGGTTGGATTAAAGAAGAATTAATTGTTGATTTTGATTTAAAACATTGCAAAGATGTTCCTAAACTTATTGAAGAATATATTTACTATTATAACAATGAAAGACCAAGTTATTCTTTAAAATATAAAACCCCAATTCAATATAAAATTGAATTAGGGTTTTAAAAGAACGTTCTTTTTATAAAGTGTCTATTTTTACTTGACTACTTCAAACATTGTTCTAGTTCTACCAATACCCCTATTACAAATTGCTTCATAATAATTTAAATAATCCCAAGTTATTTCAAAAGATGATAATCTTCTTACTTCATTTGCAACATCAATTTTAGTTATATAAATAAAATATTCACTAAAAAATGTATTAAACTTATTTAGTTGCACAAGTTCTTTAATTAAAGTATAACCTTCATCTGCCCCTTCAAAAGAAGATGACTTAAAACTTATCTTTATTAAATTATTATTTGGTCTTGTTACTCTTAATTTATCTATCATTAATTTAAGTAACCTTTTTTGCTTTAATAGTATTTCTTCATCTAGACCATTCTTTTTACTAAAAGCATAATTCATTTTACTTAACTCATATAAATCTTTATTAAATTCCATACACCCTCCGATTTAAAAAGCGTTTACTATGCTTCGTAAACGCTAACTTTCTTTTTATTTTTTCCGAATCTTTCATATTTAACTACACCAGCTACTTTAGCAAATAGTGTGTCATCTTTTCCAATTCCAACATTTGTACCTGGATAGATTTTGGTTCCTCTTTGACGATAAAGAATAGAACCAGCTGTTACAGTTTGTCCATCACTAGCTTTAGCACCAAGTCTACGACCAGCAGAATCTCTACCATTTTTTGTAGAACCTTGAGCTTTAACGTGTGCAAATAATTGGATATTTAACTTCATGAAATTCATTACTTTTCCTCCTTAATTATTTTAATATTTTTCTGATACGTTTTTGCAAGTTCCTCTAACATAGACATCATATTTTCTATTATTAATAAAACATCTTTATCTTTACTAATAATATCTATTGTAAGTTTATCTTTTTCTTCCTTATACTTAATAGATTCTTTATTAATTCTTAAACATGCATTAATACTAGTAATTACTATTGCCGATGCAGATGCACATACAATATCTTTACCATAATCAGCATAATCAGCATGTCCAATAACAACAATTGAATCTTTTTTACTTACAACCTTAATCATTAACCAATTTTCTTAACAACTAATTTAGTATATGGTTGTCTATGACCTTGAGTCTTACGATATTTTTTCTTTGGTCTGTATTTAAACACTTTAATCTTCTTATTTTTTCCATGTTTTTCTACAGTACATACAACAGTTACATCTACATATGGATTTCCTGCCTTACCATCAGCAAATAAAACTTTATCAAAAGTAACATCGCTTCCAACTTCAGCATCTAACTTTTCAACATAAATGGTATCACCAACAGATACATAATATTGTTTTCCACCAGTTTCAAATATAGCTTTCATTTCATACCTCCTTATATATTTTTTGAAGTCGCGCCATTAAGGTATTTCCCTTTGAAATTTATCGCCTTTTCTGTGCGGTTTTTTAAGAAACTACTTAAAAACATCTTAATTTTACCAAAAACTTTAGGTTTTGTCAAACATTTCTGCTAGTTTTTCCCTCTCACTCGTTATTTTTCCTCCATTTTTAAAGTATTGATACGTATCTATCTTTAATATATCCAAATTACCTTCCCTCGTACTTATATATTTAAAATGATACTTTTTTAAATACCTTTCCACCAAAAACCTATTATAAACATATTTATAATTTTTAATACCCTCATATATTTTATATATAAATATTGATATAATTAAATAATTATTTAAGCTATACTTATAATTAATAATAATATATATCACGAGTGATATAATACTAACCACTATATACACCTTATAAGAATTCTTAAAAGTTGTAAATCTATTTAATAATGAATAAACTATTACACTTCCATCTAATGGTATGATTGGTAACAAATTAAATAAAAAAATACTTTTGTTATACTTATAAAATAATGAATTCTTATAACCAAAACTTAATGCAACAACATATAAAATAATCTGCATAAATAAACCTGCACTAGCTAATATTAATTCTTTATATGGACTTGTATTAATATCTTTTTCTACGCGGGTTAACCCTCCAAAAGGATACAATGTAACACTTTTTATTTTATATCCAAATAATAAGCAAACTAAAACATGTCCAACTTCATGAATTAACACAATTAAAAAAATAGTTATACCCACTCTTATATAACCACATAAAAACAATATAAAAAGTAAATATAAAGTTGTATTACTAACTCTTATAATCTTCATAAGTTAAATACTTATCATCCTTTTTCATTACTAAATATAATTTATCATCTAAAGTATTACCTATAACCATATCTTTTTCTATATAATCATATAACTTAACAGATACATTTTCTAAATTACCATACCATATATCAACACCATCTACCCCTTGTATTATAACTGTATTACCATAAGTATCTTTATCCCCAATATATACAACTATTCCATTCATTAATGTATTAATAATACTTTTATTATTTACTTCTAATACTTCACCATCATTATACTTATTAATACTTTTATATACCAGCTTACCCCCAGACACTGGTAATGCACCAGTATCCTTTGGAAGTACTCTTCCAAATAACTTTTCATACATACTCTCTATTTTAGTAAAATGAATACTTTCATTTAAGACATAATTTTTATACCTTTCTTTATTATCACTACTTAAATTAGTGTATATTACACTACATAATAAAAAAATAATAGCAAGTAAAAACTTAGTTATAAATAATTTTGATTTGTTATTATTACTACATTTCCTCTTTTTAAAATTATTTACATACTCTTCCACTTAATATCACCCGATTAATTTTATGTACTTATACTTATTTATATAACTAATTAATATAAATAAAGAACTCACCACAAACATAGTCTTATTATAAAACAAATAAATTATGCCTAAATTAACTAAGTAATACACCAGCACATTATACATATTAATATATTTTATAACTATACTTATACCTAACATATAAAGTGTTACAACACCATATGTATGAGTTATAAATATATCTATAAATAAACCAAGTATAATGTTATATAAAATATTTTTATTATTCACATTTAATAAAAATAAGCAAGTTTTAAAACAAGTATAATTATAAAAAAATATATCAAGTATTAAATATATCATAAACTTCTCCATATATATAAATAATTTAAATTATTTAACCTATTACCTATATCAACATATATAATTTTTTCAATTCCTGTATCAGTTAAATTAATACTTTTAACAACACCTACATATATACCTTTATTTATATTACCTAACCCAGATGTATATATTTTATCCCCTACATTTATATTACTATAATTATTTATATCAGTTATAACTAATTCATTATTTATACACTTAAGTATTCCAAAATAATCACCTATAGACACACTAATAGCACTATCCCTTGAAGTAATCAAGTCGACAATACTACTATCACTATAAGTTTTTTTAACTATACCAACTAATCCATCATTAGTAAGAATTGCATCATTCTTTTTTATTAAATCATTAAACCCACGATATATAACTAAATCACTTCCATACATATTTCTATACTTAACCTTAGTTAATACTAAATCCAAGTTATCATTTACTTTAAAGTTTCTTAAAGTATTTAATTCATCTTCTAAATACTTATTATAATTAACTACAATATTTGTATTATCTAATACTTTATTATTTACCTCATTATAAATAATAACTAATAAAAATCCAATTAATAATATTAAATAACTTTTTTTCATACCTATAGTATGTCTTAAATTAATTTTAACATACTATTTATTACACTATATATTACTTCTTTTTTATTTGATTTTAAAATAATTGGTTCAAACTCTTTAAAAGAATCAACTACAGTCTTTGTTACTCTAACTTCTTTTATATAATAACTAATACCATCTTCATTAAAAATAGATTCGAGTTTTCCCATTACTTCCTTGCTATAGCATGCAGCTATTATAACTCTATAATATCCATCACTATATATAGTCCTTGCACTAGCAAATGTCTTAGCAAACTTTTCTGCATTAGATTCATTTTCAAATACACCAGTTTGAAAAAGAATTACAATCTCTTCCTTTTTAACAACTGCTCTTACCTCATTATTAATATCCTTATAAAAAAAGTAAGCAATAATACCACCAATAAATATACATACACCAATTACTTTTAAATATTTTTTCACATTATCACCAACACAATAATATCACAAAATTATCAAATTTATTGTCAAAGCATGACGAATATGCTATAATATTTTCTACTTACCAAAAGAGGGATAAAAATGAATATTAAAACATATGATGATATTAATTTAAAAGTAATATTTGATACATCTGAAAAAGGAATAACCAAGGTAGAGTTTTATAATAAAGATAATAAAAAAATCTATTCATACCTAGGGAATGCCTATATAACAAGACTAGATCAAAATAATTTTATGATTCAAAAAAAAAGTAAATTAATAGGTAATAAAGAAAAAGAATGTAATGATGTAACATTCCTATATATAAAGGATAAAAACTATCAAATCGAAGAATATCCCCTTCGTGAAAATGAAGATGTCATATACTCTATAGCTTTATCAAAAATAAAAACAATAATAATACCAGGTAAATATTATTACTATCTTTATTCATATGACTTAGGCATGATTATATCATCTTCATATGATTATATAAAATATGATGAAGAAAAAGATATATTCCATGTAGAAAACTACATAAATACAAAATACGGAGACATAACTTTATTTGGTACACTTACTAGAGATGGATTCTTAATAGATGAAACACTTTATGCTCCGGAAATAAATAAAGCTTATTGTGTAGATAGTTTCAATTTAAGAAACCATTATGAACAAATAAAAAAAGATGTAGAAAAGAGATTAAAAAGAAAAGAAAGACAAAAACTATACAAAACATGTGAAGAAGAACTAACATTAAAAAGAAAACTCCATTAAGGAGTTTTTATATTATCAACTTTTAACATTGACATTTCTATCAGTTTCTATAATAACATTTATATATTTTTTTGAAAATTTAAATTTTACAACAAATATGATGTCTTACAGTACTCAAAAAGAGGTAAAATCGTACAATATTGGTAGTGCTTTTTTACCTCTTTTTCCTAGGTTTTATAAGGGTTTTATTAAAACTGTCCGTCAATCAGCTTACCAAAATCGGATCAGCGGCAGTGCCGCTTCCCGATGCATAGTTCACGGAAGATGAGAGATTGAAGACTGGCCGAACCCCGTACGCATCGTTGCCAACATTGTTGCTGTCCACGTAACCAGTGTTATTCACATTGAACGCATTGCTCGAATCGTCCGCATCACGGGAAATAGTCCATTCATATAGCCCCATATACATCCAATTGACACTTTTGATGGCTGTGCCATCATAACTATAAAGATTTGTGGTCCATGAACTTGGGGCTGCTGCAAATCCATAATCACTTGCATACATTAATCCTATTTTTGCACTGTATTCTGTCTTATTATCTTGACTATTTGTTGTTACTGGATTCACTATTTCATTTTGATATGCCACTGAAGGTACTGCATCACGTATTTTAGCATATGTATTTCCTCCAACCTTCCATGTTGTTTCTGCTATTTTAGCTGCCCAGTCTGCTCCTATATTTGTTATGAAATTTTTATTTAAATTTGTTTTATTTAAATTCGATAAACTCCATGTATTTTCATTAGACTTATTCCAATTATATGCTGCAACATTAGCTAAGTTATTTCCTTTATAATTTGAAGAAGCATTCCCCGTAGGTGTATATGCTTGTTTATAATCTCCATCTGTACCTAATAATGCACTTGTTGCATAATCTGATTTGATTAGTTTTACTCTATCACCAAATACTCCGATTATTCTATATAGATTATCTGTTGGGCATGGTGTTACATTTGATCCAAAACATACATAGTTATTTACTGCTTCACTTGCACCTGCATATCTATATGAATTATCTCCTGCTCCATTTGTTAGGTTAGAATCGTGATAATAAATACCATTTTCTCCTTGGGTTCCAGTATATTGTGATATTATATATTCAGCTAAAGTTGTTTTAATTTCTTCTTGTTGTATCAATACCTTACTAGTTAAATTCTTATTTTGATTACCAGCTTGATTTGTATCTAAGTTAATAAATGTAACAGTAAATGTCCATTCTTGATTAGTATAATTTGTACTTGATGAACTACTTATTTCATAAGCATTTGCTATTTTTACAACAGATGGTTTTGATTCTGTAATATCAAATCCTTTTACTACAGTGCCATCTGCATTTGTTGCAGAGACATATTTTAATCCATCAACATTAGTTATTTCTCCATTTGGTCCAGTAATAGAAAGTACTATTTCTGGCTTTTTGTCAGTTGTTGTATAAACATAATCATTACTTTCAATTTGAAAGTAGACATAATAGTTGTATGTAGCTGTATTTTTAGTACTGTTAGCTTTTAAACTAGCTGTTGCAGTAACTGTATCTGTAATATTTCCAGATCCAGATACAAAATTAAATTGATTTATGTTTAGTGATAAGTTTTCTTTACTTACATTAAATTTTAAATCATCCACAGTACCTGTTGTTATTGTTGTTCCTGCTTGTTTTCCTTCACCTGTTCTAGCCATAAAGTATGCAAACGTAACTCCAATTGTTAAAACTAATAAAGTTACCACCATTGTAATTAATCTTTTTTTCTTATCCATATTATCACTACCTTACTATCTAATGATACCATAAATAATTAATTTTATCAATCTAAAAAAGATTATTACATAAGTAATAATCTTTATCGAAGTTAATTAATCTTCTTTGCAATCATCGCTTCAGCATTATCCATTGCATTTAATACTTTTTTACCAGTTTTCTTTCTCAAATTTTTATCTTGATAAAGATATACACTAGCTCCAATTAAACCCATGGTACCAAGAAGTGCTGCAGCTTTAACCATATTTTTCATATTCACCTCTAAATATAGTATTAACTTTATTTATTATTATATACCATAATAATCTTTTCTTTTAAACTTGTTTTACGATATGAAGAATAATTATTATTAACTGCTTGCATAAATGTTTTTGGATCCCCTATTAATGTTAAACTCTTTTTAGCACGTGACACTCCCGTATAAATTAATTTATTATAAAGCATTCTATAATATGATGAAGAAATTGGCATTAAAACATGCATAAATTCACTACCTTGACTCTTATGAATAGTTATAGCATAAGCATGCTTAATTTCTTTTAAATCTTTCTTAGAATATTCTACTTTATTACCATCAAAATCTATAATAATTTTATTATTATAAATACTTTTTATAAAACCAACATCACCATTAAATACATTATTATCTAAATCATTTACCAGTTGAATTACTTTATCATTTTCACGATATATAATATCTCCATAAGTAATTTCTTCCCGCGTTTTACTTCTAGGATTATAAATATTTTGAAGTAATACATTTAATGCATCAATTCCATTTTCACCCTTATACATCGGTGCTAAAACTTGTAAATTTCTCTCATCAATATTCTTACTTAATGAATATTTTATAATTTGTTCAATTGCTTCATTTATCTTTGATTTATCACAACTTACAAAATTATAATCATCTTTCTTATTTAAAAAATCTTCACTTAAATCATTATTTTTTATTTCTTTTGCTAAAAAAGGTATATATGAGTTATCACTCTGACGATATATTTGGTTTAAGGGTATATAATTAAAATAATCGCTTTCAATTAAATCATTAAGTACTAACCCTGGACCAACACTTGGAAGTTGAAAAGTATCCCCTACAAGTATAAGCTTAACACTAGAACTAATACCATTAAGTAAAGCATTAAATAGTGATACATCTATCATACTTACTTCATCTACTATAATTAATTTATGATGTGTTCTATTATATTCATTATATAAAAACTCATTACTTTCTTTAAACCATTTTAAATATCTATGTATAGTATATGCTGGTAATCCAGTAGATGAATTAATCTTTTTAGCAGCTCTACCCGTTGGAGCAAGTAATGCTATTGTCTCCATTATATCAGCACTACCTAATTTATATTTATCTATATATAATTTAACTATAGCATTTATAATAGTTGTTTTACCAGTCCCTGGTCCACCAGATATAATAGTTATATTATTATTTAAAGCACTCTTTATAGCTTTTTCTTGTGTTTCATTATAATCTATATTTAACTTCTTTTCTAATTCTTTTAACTTTTCATCTATATTATACATCATCTTAGATGGTATTCTATCTATCTTTCTTAAAGAAGCTGCAATACTAACTTCTTCTTTATAATATTTTTCTAAATATATTCTTTTATCTTCTTTAACTACCCTTTTTTCATTTTCTAAGTATTCTAAACACTCATCAAATGCTTCTTTAGATAACTCTATATTAAAACTTTTAATTAATTCACTAACTACTTCTTCTTCATAATAATATGTATCCCCAGTATTATTAGATAAATTTTCCATAGACTCTTGCAAGCAAGCATATATTCTATCCGGTGTATCAACACCATAAGTATTTATATATATACTATCTACCTTTTTAAAATCTACTACTTCTTTTAAGTCATAAAAGTTATTTTCTAACACATCATCTATTCTTTCTTTAAAATGATTATATATCTTACTACATTCTTCAATAGAAAAACCTAGTTTTTGAAGTTTTAATATAACTTCTTCACTTTTATTAAAGTTAACTAAAGATGCATATATCTTTGTTGCTCTAACTTCAGTCATACCTTCTATTTTTAATAGATTATTTTTATTCTCTTTAATTATCTCTAATGCTTTATCACCAAATTCTTCCACAATTCTTTTAGCAGTTACTTCCCCACAACCAGCTATAAATGAACTAGCTAAAAAATCTTCAATCGCTTCCTTGGAAGTAGGCATCTCTACTTCAACTTTATCTATTACAAACTGCATACCCCATTTATCATTTTTAACATAATCACCATAAATAGTCATTGGTATATCCAAATTTAAATCTAACATCGTACCAGTCACAGTAATAGTTTTATTAACTTCAAGTTTTTTTACATTAGTTTCTTTAACCCGAAATAAAGCGACTACAAAGCCACTTTCTTGATTATAGAATATTGTCTTTTTTATTTTACCCTTAATGTAATTCATATCTTTCTTCTAACTATTTCTCCCACTTTTATATTTTCTGGTACACTAACAAGTAAATAATTACTTGTATGTCCTTCACTTACATTATTATCACACGTCTCAATTAAAATATCAAGTTCTTTATCTTTAAACTTATTATAATAATCAACCTCTAACATATGGCTTACAGCCATAAGTCTTTTAACCCGCATCTTTTTTACTACTTCATCAACTTGTTCTTTCATATTAGCTGCAGCAGTCCCTACTCTAACAGAGTATGGAAATACATGTATTTTACTAAAATTAATTTTTTTACTAAACTCTAAAGTATTTAAAAACAATTCTTCTGTTTCGTAAGGAAAACCTACAATAATATCAGTTGATATACTTATATCAGGTCTAATACTTCTAATTTTTTTTATTTTTTCTTCATAATATGCTAAATCATATTTACGATTCATTCTTTTTAATATTTCATCACTACCTGCTTGCAAAGGTATATGCAAGTGGTCACATACTTTATCATTATTTTTTAACATATCCAAGAATTTATCATTTAACTCAGTTACTTCAATACTAGATATTCTAATTCTTTTAATATCATCTATTTTAGATAACTCATTAATTAAATCAGTTAAATCATATCCATTATTTAGATAGTGACCAGTATGTATACCAGTTAAAACAATTTCTTTATGTCCATGCTTAGCAAGTTCTTTTGCTTCCTTTATAACTTTATCAAAATCTTTACTTCGAACAGAACCACGTACATAAGGAATAATACAATATGAACAAAAATTATCACAACCATCTTCAATCTTAATAAATGCTCTGGTATGATTATAATCGCTTATATACATATCTTCAAAATCTAAATTTCGATCATTATAAAACTTAACATATTTTTTTTCTGTTTCAATATATTCTTTAATTAACTTATTAATAATAGATTTATCTCTATTACCAATTAATATATCAATATCTAAAGACTCATAAACACTCTGTTTATTCTGAGAACTACAACCTGCAACAACTAATATTGCATTACTATATTCTCTTTTTAACCTTCTAATCATTTTTAAACATTTCTTATCAGCAACATTTGTAACAGAACAAGTATTAACAATAATAATATTTGCATCACTCAAATCTTCTGTATAGAAAAAATTAGATGAAAGCATACTTTCTTTCATCATATTAGATTCATATTGATTTACCTTGCAACCAAAAGTAATAATATTAAACTTCATATACCTCTACCCCAATTCTTGTTGTAATCTTTTTAAAGCTTCTAAGAAAGCTTCTTCTTTTTGAAAACTAATGACTCTAACTTCTAAGTTAGGTGTTGAATCATTTTTTTCTTTTATTAAATTATCTAAATTAACTTTTTTAACTGATAAATCATCATGCATTTCTTCAGTTTCATAATTTAGTTCATAGTTACTTCCCTTTTTTAATAATTCATCGTAACTTATTATTGCTTTATCTTCTTGTTCTTGTTCATAATTTGTAAAATTAATATTAGCTTCTTCTTTATTTTTCATATTCTTCTTCAGTTCCTTCGCTATTTTCATTTCTTGTGTCTCCCCCAGGCTCTTCTCATCCTCATCTTTATTAGCCATAATAAAGTATATGAGCATAACCACAAGAATCATGAGTATTAACACTGCAAAGAAGAACACTACATCAACAAGTCTTAAAGCCATTAATAAACTCCATATATCACTAAATATTTTCATTATTACCACCACAATAATATTTTATCACTTATCAAAATTTATGTTAAGTCTTTCACATCAATTTGACACACCCACATGTCAAACATTGACACCTATTATAGCACTACAAAAGACATTTGTCAAAATTTTTAGCTAATTATTTCTATTTTGTTTCGCATTTATTTTTCATTAAATACTTGACTAGTTACTTTCAAGTCGTTTAACGTACTTTTTTCTATTGGTATAAAATACATTAAATATTTACTACTATTTTTAATTTCTTTATTTACATCATATATTATTTTAACACCATCATCATTTATTTCTAAATTAATATTCTTAATTTCTAGATTATCTTTATATTTAACAAAATCTACGATATAATCATTCTTTTCAAAACTATTATTAGTAAGTAATGTAAATTCACTAGTACCATATTCATTCATAAGTTTAGTATAATCATCATAACTAGTAAGTAGTTTACTTTCATTTTTAGATTTAGATACTACAATACCTTGAGCTACAGCTTTAGGTTTAGTAAAATATCCAGCAGCACTCATACCAAGTATCATAGATATTATAATTACCCCAATTACAAGTAAAATAATTATTATTTTATTTTCATACTCCTCCTTTTTATGTTGATAACTCGACACCGCTGCCTCACCTCGCACAAACCGCGAGATACGGCAGTTTGTGTCTTCCATCACGCCAATTTCTTCACTTCGTACTTATTTTTCACTCGGCCTGACCTAGCACGCGAACGCACTAGACAGGCATGTCCAATCCTAGTTTACCAAACTTAGCTACGGACAGTTTTTATAAATTAAAAATTTGATATAACTATCATGTTATACCAAATTCTTCTAAAACTCTTTAAAAATGGCAACTCTAATGTTAAAATAATAATATCAAAAAAAATAAAAAGGAGTTGCCATGAATAAATTATATAACACTCAAGAGAAAATTACAAATGAAATTCGTAAATTTTTAAAAAATAACATTCAAAACTTGCGAAAAACTCAATTAAATATCATTCCAGAAATTTTATTTGGAATGATTGCTTCTGAATCTGTTGTATCTACAGATATTGCAAAATGTCTAAAAAATGAATTTTCTTATGTTCAGTTGGAATCTGTTCAAAGAAGAATTCGTAGATTTTTTAATAATGATTTATTTGATTCAGAAGCCTTTTTTAACGCTTTAATTACTTATGTTATTTCTAAATATAGTAAAAAACATAAAGACAATAGAATTCATATTACTTTTGACCATATGTTTTCTCATGATAATTATGTTACTCTCATGTTTACCATGAGAATTGGTAAACAAGGTATTCCAATTTGGTTTAAATCTTTTAAACAAGAATACATTAATAAAGAAGTTTCACTTGAAAAAGGTGGTACCATTGCCTTTAATGAAACTTTAATTATTGAAGGAATTAAGCATGTTTCTGCCTTATTTGGTGGAAAATTTGACTTAATTTTCCTAGCTGACCGATGGTTTAATTCTGAAAATATATTAAAGACAATTGCATCTTTAGGCCATACTTACTGCATAAGACTTAAGAAAAACATTAAGATTTTTTCTTATGACAAAAAGGAAGGACATAAAATCTGGAAATGGCTTTATGACTTACCATCACACAAATATCATGCTATTGTTCATAAAGATATTGAACTATATGATTCAAAATATAAAACAAATATTGTAATTAGTAAATATTTAAATACTAAAGATCCTTGGATAATTGTAACTAATAAAGATGTTGAACATGCTATTCAAAATTATTCTCATAGATTTGGTTCTATTGAATGTGTTTTTAAAAATCAAAAAAGTAATGGATTATATTTAGAAGCTATCAACAATGCAAGTGAAAAAGCCTATAATACTATGTATACTTTAGCTTGTACTGTTGTACTTTTTCTAACTATTCTTGGAGCTGATTATTCCAAAAATACTAGATGCTATAAAAATGAGAAAATAGTTACTCACAAAGTATATAAAGAAAAAGGTAAAGTTAGAATTATGTCATTATTTAAAATTGGTTTAACACTTTTTCATCGAGCCATTAATTCGACAAAATATATTCGATTGCCAATAAGATTTATTCTCTATGATATTTAATAATAAAATTTTTATGACATTTTATATTGACATTTACATCAGTAAAATCTTTTTCGAATGCAGTAAATTTAGCAATTGCATAACCATAAGTGTAAATATGTGGTTTTTCATTCTTTTAAACATCTAATTAGCAACATAGCATATCAAAAAAGAGATAAATCGTTCAACACTGGTCGAACTTTTTACCTCTTTTTTCTTAGGTTTTACCGATGTTTTTTCAAAACTGTCCGTCAATCAGTTTACCAAAATCGGATCAGCGGCAGAGCCGCTTCCCGATGCATAGTTCACGGAAGATGAGAGATAGAAGACTGGGCGCACCCCGTACGCATTATCCGCACGGTCGTAGCTCACGATGCCAGTGCTAAGCACACCGAACACATAATAGGCACGGTCCGCATTACGGGAAATAGTCCATTCATACAGCCCCATATACATCCAATTAACATTTTTAATGGCTGCGTCTTCATAATTTTCAAGTTTTGCTGTCCATGCACTTGGTGCTGCTGCAAATCCATAATCAGTTACATACATTAATCCTATTTTTGCACTATATTCTGTTTTATTATCTGTACTATATTTTGTTACTGGATTCACTATTTCATTTTGATATGCTGTTTTGGCTGGTTGTGCTCCTATATTTAACCATGTATTCCCTCCAACCTTCCATGTTGTCATATCAATTTTATTTGCCCATTCTGCTCCTATATTTGTTATGAAGTTTTTATTTAAATTTGTTTTATTTAACAAACTTGTACTCCATGTATTTGAACCCCATCCACTATTTATAGTTGTATTATTTTTGTAATTCCATGTATATCCTGCTATATTAGCTAAATTATTTCCTTTATAAGCTGAATTATCCCAACCATTTGCAGTATACATCTTGCTGTAATCTCCATCTGCACCTAATAAAGTGCTTGTTGCATAATCTGATTTAATTAGTTTTACTTTATCTCCAAATACTCCGATTATTCTATATAGATTATCTGCTGGGCATGGTGTTACGTTTGACCCGAAACATACATAGTTATTTACCTCTCCACTTGCTCCAGCATATCTGTATGAATTATCTCCTGCTCCATTTGTTAGGTTTGCATCATGATAATAAATATTGTTAGCCCCTTGAGTACCTGTGTATAATTTTGCTGTATGACATGCTAACGTATTATCATTGCATGATTGATCAAATCTTTGTTTAACATAAACATCAAAATAAACATAACATTTATCTGATTTATTACCACTCATAAGTACTTTTTTATTTTCATTATCCCATGACAACTCACTACCGTTTTCACATTTAGATAAATTTACATTAAATACATAACCTTCTGTTGGCCATTCACTTCTTGTAGTAATTTCATAATTACCTGAACCTGCACTTGTTTCAAGCATCATTGCTATACCACTAGATGATGGCATTATTTTATTATTTTCATAAACTAAAGCATCCTTTTTATAACATTTAAATAAATAAAAACTAAAACTTCCCACTAATATAATACCTAGTACTACTAATAATTTAATATGCTTCTTCATATATAACCAGCCTTTGCAAATATTTTATTCTCATAAATATTGTACTACAAAAAAAGTAATATGTAAATATAAAAACGAATATAAAAAAACAAGCTATGATTAGTTTATGATAATGTCTTAAGTGTTAGAAATATGTAGTAACATATGTCACTTGAGGTGGCCAAAATGAGAAAGGCAGAATTAATTGACCACAATGGTAACAAAAATCGAGCTGTACAAAAACTCGGTATATCAAGAAGACAGATTGACCGTCTAATTATTATATATAAGGAAAAAGGCAAATCTGGTTTTGTCCACGGAAACCGAGGACATAAGCCCCAAAAAGCACTAGATAAGTCAATCTCCAAAATATTATCCTACTTTATAAGAATAAATACTATGATTTTAACTTCAATAATTTTAAAAAGTTTTTAGAAACTAAAGAAAACATATTTGTTTCTTATAAATTTATTTATAATACTTTAACTAAAGAAGATATTTTATCACCTAAGGCAAGAAAAAAAACAAAACGGGGATATGCAAAGAACAAGTTATTAGAGGAAAAGAAAATAAACCTTGCTATGTCAGAAGAACAAATTAATACAATTGTTAATCATAAAAATTGATTTAGAAACATCTTCTGTTTCTCAAGCCAAAGGATTAATAGAAAGAACAAATGGAACTTTTCAAGGTAGATTAGTACAGAAATAAAAACTTGAAAATATTACTACTATTGAAGAAGCAAACAAGTATTTAACAGAAGTTTTTGTACCTGAATTTAACAAAGAATTTGCACTAGATTATAAAAAGTTTCCTACAGTATTTAAAACGCGTCCTTCTGAAGAAAAGATCAATTACACTCTAGCCGTTTTAAGTCCTAGAAAAATTGATAATGGTAATTCTATTAATTACAAAAATAAATACTATCAACCATATATCAATAATGAATTAAAATGTTTTTCATCCAAAACAGAACGTCTTGTTATAAAGGCTTTTAATGGAGATTTATTAGTAGCAATTGATGATCAAGTTTTAGAATTAAGAAAATTATCTAGGAATGAAATGTTTTCAAACAATTTTGATAATGTTGTTGAAAAGGTAGAAAAAACAAATGCAAAGAAGTCATAATTATCATAAATATACTTAATTTTTGCTTTTGTTTGATAAACATTTAAAATAATAGTATTGGATATCTGTCAAGGGCGAGCATAGCGAGTTCACTTTACCCTTTACTGATATTCAATACTATAATACAATTTCAATTCAAACAAAAACGAGAATTATTTTCCCGTTAATGTTTACATTTTTTTGAGACATTTTCAAAAACTATTGACAAAAAATCTAATAAAAATATTTCATTCTTAATTAAAACTATCTCTAACTTATTATCTTATATGGATCACTACTTGTACCAGTTCCATTTACTTTAACATTTCTTATTATATTTATAACTGGTCTAATACCCCTTAGCAAATTACCACTAACACTATAATCTATCGCACCATTACTTGTAACCATAAATGGATAATATAAACCATTATTAATGCTTGCTCCGCTCATCGTATAATATGATAATTTAATATTTTCATTATATAAGTAATAACTTTTATTATCTTTATTAGACCCACCTGCAAGCATTACTTCATCTACTGTAAGAAGTCCAACTTTAGAATTAACTAAATCTCCTAAACACACATAATTTGGTATTTTATCTTTTATAATTCTATTATAACCAACCATATTTATTCCATCACTATCTAATATATAATCATTACAATATTTATAATAAGCTATATAATCTGCGTAAAGACTCAAATAACTATTATACCAATTATCAAGTCTTTGTTTTATTAATGAATTAGAAAAACTATAATCTGTATCATAATACTTACCTATTTCTTCGATTAATCCATCAAGTACTACCTTTACTGATCCATCTCCATTTATTTTAACAATCTTCCAATTTAACCCTGCAAAAGAAAAATTATTATTTAAAGTATTGCCTCTAAAATAATATGCAACTCCTAAATCATCATCTTTTTTTAATAATCCTTCATCAAGTGTTGCAACTTCTCCATTTAATGTAATACCAGCATCTCCAACTTTATTATTTGCAAGTAATACATCTATAAATGTATCATTTTCATTATTCTTTAAACCAACTTGTATTGTACCAGAATAAGTTTCTTTATCATTTGCTTTAAAAGTTATTGTATAATTAACAGTTTCATTTCCATTTATAGAAACTTGATTTGATATAATATCTGATTTTAAATTATCACTTATTTCTAAATTGTCAGATGAACTTAGTTCATAAGACACATCTTCTGCATAAACATCTTTAAGCTGAATATAATAATATTTTTGTTCATTATCATTGTTTGTTACAGAAAAAGCTATCTTCTGATTACCACTTAGTTTAAATGTTTTACCACTTAAATAATTAATAGTTATTTCTCCATCAACCACAATATCAGAATCATCTGTAATTTTGTGATAAAAAAGATAACCAACTCCAACAGATGAAGTTAAAATGATTGCAACAAAGATAATAAACAATAATGATTTAAAACGCATTCTCAAATTAATGTCACATCCTTTAACATCTTTATTTAATTATATATTATGCGAACAAAAAAAACAAGCAAATTTTGCTTGTTTTTTAAAATTTATGCAGCTTCAGTAGTAATTTGAAGATTATAAGTAATACTTCCACCAGATGCATTGTTTTCACAGTCAACATCTTGTCCTTCAATCCACATATAAATTCTTACCTTTGTAATACCACTTGTTAATGATAAGAATGCAAATCTATCAGCAAAAGTTTCATTAGTTGAATACTTCATTGTAGTATTACCAAAGTATGTAGCATTATCAGTAGCATTAGCTTTTCCAACTAAAACATTATTTTCTTTTGTTATATCAGCTTTAATTCCATCATAAGCAATTTGTGTTGCACCAGTTTCTTGTGTAGTAATATTATATGTATCTCTTGCATGAGCAACAGCTGCAGCTTTATGAACATCAATATTAGGTTCCCAAATATTAACTGGAGCAGCTGTACCAGCATTTAAAGCTTGAATATTAGCAACAGTATCACCAGCAGTAGTATTTCCTAAAACTATAAATGCCATTCTTGAAGCATTTTTAATACCTGAATCATCACCTTCAGCAACTACACCTGAAGTACTAGTTAAATAAGTTTCAGTATCTTGATCTACTTTAAAGAATAAATCAAATGCAATAAATTTACCTTCAGTACCATTAGTTTCAGTACTCTTTGTAGCTGTTAAGATATAATCCCCATCTGCATTAGTATCAACAACACCATAATACATTTTCATTAAACCATCAGTATCCATTTCACCAACTGTTGAAACAGGTTCTACAGCAGCAGGAACTTGATTCTTAGCAGCAGTATATTTTGCAATAGCACCTTGAATATCAGCAGTTTGAATGATTGACTTCCAAGTTGTACCATCTACGGAAATTTGAATACCATTTTGTGCTGCAACATTAACTGTAATTTTATTAACATTAACAGTCTTATTAGCAGTGAACCATGCATAAGTTGATGTACCTAGCATAACACCAGTAAATAGTAATAATAAAATTAATAACCCAATTCTTTTTTTATGTTTCTTTTGTCTATCAGAGACTAAAACCGCACCCTTTTTGTTTTCATCTTTTTGCTTTTTTACATCAAGATTTTCATTCATTTCATTTTCCATGACTACACTCCTTACTAGAGAAATATCTCTCTATCATATAAATCTATTCTAACACACAATTCGACATAATGCAACAAAATTTTCACAATTTTATATCACTTGTTTTGAATTAATTTCTATACTTAAAAATTCCGTTATATCTTGATACTTACTATCCACGTAATTAAGAGGAAATTTAACAATTAAGTAGTAATAATTTGTTTCATCTTCCCTGTATGAGAAATTACTATCTGGTGCCTTCATTACCCTAAAATATGTTCCATCACTATCTGCAACTACTTCATCACTAACAAAAGCATTACTAGTATTTGTTTTATAATCATCATTTACAACTAACCTATATTCCAAAGGTAAATTCGTAGTTGATCTAATAACTAAACTATATTCTAAATTAACCTCTAATCTTTTTTTATCTTTAAAATTACTTACACTAAATGCATAAACATATTCATCATTACTTGGTTTTATTTCACTTAGTTTTACTGTATCACTAACAGGTTCTAAATTAATTATATAAAGTGCATATTCTAAAGGTGCTACACTTTTTGCATGTATTTCATATTTAGCATAAGTTATACTTACTATACCTACACTAATTAATAAAATAAAACTAATTAATAAAACTAAATTTTTTTTAATTATCTCTATCTTCTTTTTCATACGTTTTCCTTTCAAGTAAATAAAAGTATAATGCAAAAAGAATAAATGTAACCATCAAAGAAACCATAACTTTTGGATTTTTTAAAACATTTTTCCAAATACCAACTCCAGGCACAACCTTAATTACTTTACCTAAAACATCACATAAATTAACATCTTTATCTATAGAATCATTATAATCCCCTTTAGCAACTATCTTATCACCATCTATTTTTATCACTCTATGAGTTATAAAATAATTATTTTCTTTATAAGTAATAATATCATCTTTTTTTATATCTTTAGTTAATTTAACAACTACAATATCTCCTACATTAATAGTTGGAACCATACTTCCACTTGCAACTTCAAATATTGTATATCCAAAATAATTAATATAATCTTTTTTTAATACATATTTTTCTACATACCCATAAATAACTAAAACAAAAATTATTAAAGTGATAACTATTAAAACATCTATTATTCTTTTTATATATTTCATACACCCTCGCTATACACAGGTATATCTTCACCAAAATATTGACTAGCTTTAACACTTGCACTAATATCACATTTAACACCATCTGCATATTTAATATCATCTAAAACTTCATCATTATTTTTCCAAGAAAAATATATTTTAACACTTTTAGTTATATTTTTTTTGGCATCATCTAATGAAAAAATACCAGCATAAGTATATTTATCTACCCTTATTAAATTCCCATCATCACTTTCTATTTTTTCTAAAACAATACCATTATTATCAATATTATTTAAATCAAGTGACACTTCATAATATATAGCAACATCACTACCCTTTGGACTTAACAAAAGTTCAAAATAACCACTTACTCCAGGAGCAATCTTCCCATTTAATACATTTTCATTATCAAGGACAATTATATTATTTATATTAAAATTTTTAGTATCTACAATATTAGAATCATTTACAAACAAATTAAACTTAGCAACGTTCATATTCGAAGTAAAATCTTTATTACTTTCAAATAAACCATAAGTAATACCAAAACTAAACATAAGTAAAAAGAGTAAACACCCTATAACGATGAATCCTCTTTTCATTATTTTTCTTCCTTATATTCTTTAACTTCTTTTACAACTGCATATATTTCATATAAGAAGAAACATAAAATTGGTAATACAAATATTAATAAATAACCTATTTTTGATGTAAATACATCTAAAAGTGTTCCAAAGAATTTATAAACAACTGTATCATTTACACTACCAATATAATATTCACTAGATACATCATAATTACCATCAATTGTATAAGTATATTCTGTATCAGTTACCTTAGTTCTTTTTAATACATTACTTAAACTAACACTTACTTCATCATTATAATTGTTATAAAAGAATATTAAATCTCCTGGTTTAACACTTTCTAAATCACTATTTCTCTTAACAATTAATAAATTACCCCTTTTAAATGTTGGTTCTAAGCTTTCATCTTCAACTATTATCAAAGACTTATTACCAAATTCTGTTATACCATACTTATTATAATTCATTAAACATGCTGTTGTAAATATTGCAACCGCTATATAAGGAATAATAAGTATACTAAATATTATTTTAATTACCTTCATTTCTACCACCTTGCTAAAATTATTATAACATAAATCAAATATCTTTTTCAATCAATTATGCTAAAAAATTCTATATCTTCAATATTAATACCTAACATATTTATATAGTAATAAATAATTATCTTATAAATTGAATCTCTCAATGCACTTATATCATCATAATTATCTAATAAATCTGTATTTATATTATAGCTAACTAAGCTATAACAATCACTAAATACTAGTTTTATATCTTTTTCTTCACCCAACAAAGATGATTCTAAAAAAGTTTTATATGGACTATAATATATATTTCTTAAATTATTTATACTATTATTTATCTCATCCATAGTTACTTCTTCATTTAATGACTTAATTAATCTAGCTAAATATAAATAATTATTATAATATATTTCTATAACCTCATTATAAGTTGTATCATTATTTAAAAATTCATATAACCTATCAAGTAAATTACTATTACTTAAGTTATCATATAACTCTTTTAATTTATTTATAATACTATTTTGTAGAATTATATATTTACCACTATCTTTATTTTTATTATCTAACTTTTCTATTACCCTATTTATTTTTACTAACTTAGATTCATATTTTTTTATATCTTTAAGAATAGCTTTTATATTACTCTTATAATTATTTTTTTCATTTAATAACTTCTTAGCATCATCAATAATATATGTTATATTTAAATAATCCATATATTCACCTAAAGCATAATAATATTTTATAACATCATCTATATCTATATCATTATAATCTTTATTAAATATATTTTGATAACTTTTCTTTATTGTATCCATTTTAAAATCATTTACATTTAATACTCTATCTTTAAATAAATTATATATTGTTTCTTCATCTTTAAATATATCTTTATCTAATTCCATACGCTTTATTTTATAATCATCAAATATCTCTTTACATGTAGTATCCTTAAGTAAATTATTTTTCTTTACTAAATAATGTTTATCAAATACATTCTTATTTTTTAAATATAAAGACTTAAAATTTAATTCAGCATGAGTTAAGATATCACTACATTTCCAATAAATGTTTTCAAATGTATCTAAAATATCCAAATTATTTAAAAGAGCATCAATATATATTTTTAAATACTTGCTATAATAAAAATCTTTACTTGTTAAATTAATACCAAGGCTAGAAAATGTTTTAATTATTTCTAATATATCTTCATTTACTTTATCTAAACTATATTTATAATATTTACTTACATAATATATATTTTTATCTAAATTAGATTTTTCATAAGAAGTATTAGTGTTAGTAAATAAATATAATTTATCTTCGATATCTTTTAATTTCTTTTTACTATTTTCTAATTCAAGATTAATACTAATATTATTTACTTTCTTCTTTCTTTTTTTTAATTCTTTATCTAAAACACTCTTATACTCTTTATAATTGTTATAAATATTTAATACTTCTTCTTTATAAGCTTTAATATTTTTTTTATTATTTTTAGGTAATGTATCTAAGACTTCTTTTTCTTTATCTATTTTTTGATTTAATTCTTCGATCATTATTCTTCACCTTCATTTAAAGCATTTTCTAAATACTCAAGGAAGCTATTAATTATTTTAATAGCTTCGAGTAATTCTTTATGACTTATCTTTTTTACACTTTCTACATCCATTTTATCACGTCCTTACTTAATAAGCAAATACTTATAAATATTACCTATATATTCATTATTATCATATATCGAAAAAGTTAATCGATATGTACCAGATTTTAAATTATCTTTAAAAGACATAAATATATTATTCTCACTCAAGGCTTTTTCTAACATAATATATTCCTTATCCACTGTTGTATCAATATAATTATAATTGATAAAATCCTTTATGTCTACTAAATCATAATTAAGAGAGTATGGTGTATCATAATTTCTTCGATATAAACTAACTCTAATACTTGGATTTTCTAATACAGATGAGTGTTTTAATATATAAACCAAACTATTATTACCAAGTAAAGTAAATCCACTTGTTTTATCAACAATCATCATTTCATCTCTCATATCAATTGATAAACCATAACTATTATTTAAAACTTTAAAATCTATCTCTGTTGATGCTGATGAATACAATCCATAATAAATACCATCCGGCGAACCAAAAGATTCAATTAATAATTTATATGAACCTGGTGCAAATGAAACTGGGGTATTAATCTTTATATCACTAGATACATTAGCAACACTAAATGCTATATTAATACGCGTTGTTCCATCAGTTCTTGGATAATATGTTTTACCATTTAAATTAAATGATAAACCGAGTAGTGATGCACCAGTAACTATATTTCCATTGGCATCAAATATTGATAATTTAATACCAAGTTTTTCATCATCAAAAGTAGTATCTGCAACTTCAACATTATTAAATATTGGTTTAACAAAATTAGTTTTAATATTTAAATATGCTATATTACCTGGATATAATTCTTTTGATTTAAATGATGCATCAAGTTCAATTTTAGCAGATACACCAGCATAAACACTATAAAACATTGAAGATTGACTAGCACCAAGAACTGATGTAACTGTTCTATTTTCTTTATTTCTAAGCTCAATAAGTAAACTTTTATTTATTTGATTATCAGTTATATTGGCACCACTAAAATCAACAATAAATATAAATTCTTCATGAGTATATTTATCTGTATCATTATAATATATATTATTACTTCTCTCATCACTATACAAATTATCTAAACTAGTACTTCCCATTTTAGTAAATTTAGAAAAATCATACGAGACTTCCTTATATTTTCGATATTCCTCTTCCCCATTTATAACATCATCTCTAGTTACAACATGATAGTAATATTCAGGAACTGTTCTTGTAACAATATCAATCATTGTTATCTTTGTTCCCTCAGGAAAAAGATATGTTGAAACTAAACTACGATGATATCCTTCTTTATATGGAGTAGTATCACTTGGCATATATAATGAATAATATGTTGAAAATGAACTATTATTAGTAATACGAACATCACTAGTTGCAAACATTTCATAGTGCTTTGATGGAGCAATAGTTGCTTCATATTCATTAGTATTATATAAAGCTCTGGTTAAATTAATTATAACATTTACTCTTTCTACTTTACTATTTAAATCATCCACCTTTGTTGTAACTAACATTGATACAATTACTGAACCCATGTTACCAGATGTTTGTAAGTTCTTTGAGTGATACAAATAAAATACTAAACTTGGAACACTAGTTGTATTTTCTCTTTCAAAATCTTTAGTGCCTTTTAAATTATCATTAGTTCCTGTTAAGAAAGATAATGTTCCTTTTGTAATAAAACCAGATCCATTTTTAACACTTAAGCCCATTATTTTATCAGCATCTTCGGGATTACTTGCAATTCTTGGAACATCTGCTTCATCTATGAAAGATACTGATGAATCTAACCCATCATAGTTAAAACCAACTATTGAAAATACACTATTTGCATTGTAATTATTTCTAAGTGGAAGTTCAACAGTACCAAGGGTTAAATATTTTGATGCTGTTAAGGTTATTTCATATGATGCAACTTGTTCTCCGATAACCCACATGTAATAGTTTGAATCTTCTGGTATTGGATTTATATAATCAACTTTTATAACTTCCGAATTATCTTCAGGAATAAAGTTACTATAGAACCCATTTATTTTGATATCATGATTTGTTTGATGAAGACCAAGAACATAAGAACCACTCATGAACGCATAGGCATCACTATTTGAAACATTACTACCTTGTTCATATTTTGGATTATATAAAGCAGTAATAGCATTTTTACTTGCATTAAGTTTATACATACCAAAGAAAGTCATACCAGATACTTCACCATATTGAGTAACTTGTTCATTAATAGCAACATTTAAATTCTTTCCTTCAAGCATATATAATCTATTATTAACATTTTTAGTAACGGTTCCGTCATCAGAAATATCTACACTTGCTAAAATTTCATTTCCATCTACATCTACTAAACTACTGAAGTGTTCAAGTAAGTTTGAACCAGTTTGTAAGAACAATGTTGAATTATTTTTAAGTTTTAAATTTTTAACACGACTTATTGTAAATAAAACATCTGAATATTCATTAGTTCTATCCGTTGCTCCGTATAATTCAATCGCACTATTGCTAATTGTTACAATATCCGCTCTTTGAATTGATATATTTTTTTGATAATTATCAAATGTTCCATAGTTATCAATATTTATATAACTATAACCTGTGGTACTTGATGCATTTCCTGAACCAAATATTGAACCATGCATTGCAAAATTATCATAACCTTTTCCATCAATCTTAATATTTATTCCAACAGTTACACTAATAAATGAGTAATCGTATATTTCACTACCTGATTCATTAGCTTCACCACCACCAAATATTGTACCAGCAATATCTATATCAGATTTAGTTAATGTTTTATCACTTATTACATTTTCACCAATATTTACAAAAGCCTCACCATAAACAACTGATGTATTTGCTCCGCCATAAACAGAACCTTTGATAGTACCACCTGCTATATTTACAGTTGATGTTGAATTATCATTCTCAGATTTTCCAGTCGCTGCAGCATTACCTCCACCAAAAACATGTTTTGTAATATTTGCTTTATCAGATATATTTACTAAAGTATTTTTATTTACAATCGCAGTTTGACCATTACCTCCGCCATAAACAGAACCACCAATAGATCCACCTATAACAGAAACATTAGTGCTGTTGGTAACAATTGCTTGATTACCTCCACCATATATATTTTTAGAAATATTACCTCCATTTATTTTAACTACTGGGTTATCAGTTACAGCTTCATTTCCTCCACCATAAACATTTGTTATGTTTCCATCATCAATTAAAACACTTGAATTTACGGTTTTACCACCAACATTATTACCACCGTAAACATAAATAATCTTTTCACCAGTTTTATCAACATATGAATTTGTTCCATTTCTTCCTTCAAATTTATGAGATAATGTAAATTCAGATGCTGATGCTTTCGATAAGACTTCGATTTCAAAAGAAATTGATGAGTTAGCTGGTATTGGATTTGTTCCATAATAGATGTTATTTTCATTAAATGAATATGTAAAATCTTCTTCAGTAATTGCAGTTGATGAATAATTTGTAAATAATTTAGAATCAGGAATATATAATGAACCATTATAATGAGTTATTGATGAATTTGTGTTATTTACAAGTTCAACTTTTATTTTTGCTAAGGTTGGATATTCAGTACTTTGCCAAGTTGTTGCTTCTAGAGTATAGGTTACATTTGCTAAAACTTGTGGTGTATCTTGTAACTTGGATGCAACATTTACATTTGAGTTTGTTACAGTACCAGTGACATTTGACCCACCATATACTTCTTTGATACTTCCTCCATTTACTAAGACATTGGTTGTATCTACGCTTGCTTCACGGCCTCCGCCAAAACAATAATCTATAGTTTTTGATGCATTATTAACTGTGATGTTACTTGTATTAGTATTTGCTTTGTTACCTCCGCCATAAACTTCTTTTACATTTACTCCATCAATTGTTACATTAGTTATTGAAGTAGTTCCTCCGGCATTGTTACCACCATAGATATATGATGATTTTCCATCAGTTGCATTAACTATTGATTCTGTAACAGTACCAGTGACATTTGATCCACCATATGTATTTGTAACTACGCCATTATTTATGGAAACATTAGATACAGTTGTAACATCAGCACTTTCACCACCACCATAAGTATTAGTTATAATAGCGTTATCTGTTACAGTAATATTTGTTGTATCTGTTGTTGCAAGCTTACCTCCACCATATGCATTAGTGGTATTTCCGCCCTTTATTGTAACATTACTTGTTATAGTACTTCCTCCGATATTATTTCCACCATAAATATTAGAAAGTATTCCTCCATTTACTATAATATTAGATGTTGTAACATCACCAGTTTCATTTGATCCACCAAACGTATTAGTTATGTTTCCATCATTTATTGTTACATCACTAGTTGTAAGATTTGTTTTATTACCTCCGCCATAAACATTTTGGATTACCCCATTATTTGCAACGACTTTAACTGATTTACTTGGCATACCTGATACATCATTTGCACCAAAGACATTAGTTATTTCTCCATTATTTACTGTAACAAGAATATCACCATAAACCTTTGGAGTATATGTATCATTTCCTTGACCACCACCGAAGACATTAGTAATTTTTCCTTTGTTTACCGTGACTTTTGTATTGTAATCTGAAGCACTTCCATTATTCGAAGTTCCATTTACTGAACCAAATGAACTTCCGCCATAAACTGAATTAATAACTGGTAATGTATCATAATCATCACTACCTATAACTATATTGACATTATTACCAACGAAAGTACCAGGACTTGATGAACTTTGATATCCACCTAGACCTCCACCATAAACTGATGAATGAATTGTTCCTCCATAAATATTAATATTTATATCTCCATAAATTGTTCCCTTTTGATTGGCACCACCATATAAACCACCATAGATGTCTCCATCATACATATTAATTGTAACAGTGGCACTTTTTCTTGATGAACCACTTCCGTTTTTATTTCCTCCACCATATAAAGAACCATAAATTGTTCCTCCAAGGATTTCAATATCTGTTGTTGTGCTTGATTTTGTACTACTTACACCAACTGATGAAAAATTACCTCCACCATAAACATCATTATTTATCTGAGCTTCATCATTAATTATAATAACTGATGCATCACTTGAACCAATTGTGTCATACGAACTATTTCCATTACCTATACCAAATATGTTACCAGCAGTTGCTCCATATAATTCATTCTTATTATTAACATATTCACTTTTACCAATTATAGCTTTTCCACCGACATAAATATATGCACTTCCATTAACGGTACCTTCTCCATTACCAGATTCATATCCATTAGAACCGCCGAAAACGCTATAGTTAATTGTTCCACCAGTCATTTGAACAATACGATTTCCATATGTTGCAGTTTGACCAGCTCCACCAATGACCATATCAATTTCGCCACCAGTTATATACATATAAGAATCATTATAGTTACTCCTGTTTGTTCCAGTGATTGGTCCCCCGATTAAATTATAAGTGTAACCTCCTTCATATTTTACTCGTCTTGATGTATAATGAGTTCCCCAACCACGTCCACCTATGTAAATTCCAGCATAAGCGTCATATTTGTTTTTTCCAAAAGAGCCACTGCGAACTATTAAATCAAAACCAATATCAACCGGATCAATTGTGTAATAGATTCCACCCCATGAACCACTTGATGCATAAGCAATTACTAAATTATCATTATTTTTTAATACTTTATCATAATCATTACCATATAAACCTTTAGCCTTGATATAACTAGATGAATTTTGATTTATACCGCCATTAGATAATGAAATACTATTATAAAAACCAGATTCAATAATTAATTTATATTTTGTTTCTTTATTTCTAGAACCTGTCGCAGAATTAGATCCACCAAGAACTGAATCAAATGATGCATTTGTTCCGCTTTGAAGTATACCACGACCTAATTTTACATTGTGCCAATTACCATAAAAGCTACCGATAGAATTTGTATCACCTGTTGTATCTGATTTAGAATTAGTTAAAGAACTCCCATAATTTACTTTAACATTTTCTAGTGTTAAATCATTATAAGCATAGACACTTATACCATTCCAAGCATCAGTTCTTAAATTCCATGTAGCATTATTACGATAATCTATTCCATTGTGTAAACTTGTTAGAGTAAAAGGTTTATTAACATTTGACCAACGACTAGATATAGAATTAGTTAAAACTGCAATGTTGGTATCTCGAGTTGGCAAATAATAATATTCATTTTCTTCTTGATATTTATTTTCGTTGCCAACATCATCATAATATTGAACTAACTCATAAAGAGTACAACCCCCGTTTGTATTACAAGTACCTGTTTGTAAAACTCCATTTATGTCATATAATCCTTCGATGCTTGCGTAACGTGAAATTGTTACCTTTTTATAATAAGCAGACATGTTTGCATCCATTCCTAGATTAGGATTTTCTTTTTCTTCAGTTGAAATGATTGGTCTATCTAAAGTAGATGGATCAACTAAAGTCATATTATTATTTACCAGTTCATAATAATCTTGACCATCTTTATAATTTTCATTTGTTATATAAGAATAGTAAGTACAACCATCACTATTAAAACAGGTACACCATCCATTTTGATAATTACCATTTTGATTATAATAGCCACGACAGCTGCCCCAATAATTAATTGTAACAGCTTTATAATAACCGCTCATATCAAAATCTCCATACGTTATTTCAGTATAAACAGCACTTACCTTTTTCATTGTCTTAGAATCAAAATTACTTAAGTTACTCCATGAATTTGTAATTACTTCAACATTAGCATCTAGCCAACTAGCATGCATCGTTATATCAATATCAGTTGTTGTATCACTAACAGGCACCTTTACATACCTTGTATAATATGTATCATCATAAGATATTTTTGCTCCGGGATAATTTGTTGTCCATCCATTGAAGCCTTTGTCATTTGGTCTATTTACAAATGGGTTATCAATAAGTTCAATAGTTACATAGCCATCCACTATGGGATAAACACTATAATAAACATAAGTATCTTGTAATTCTGTATTTGAAACATAGCCTTTAAAATTTGAATTCCTATCAACGCTCGAATAAGTAATCTTAACTTTGATTAAATTTGAATCATTATATATGTTTTTATTTACTTTTGTTGGCATCGTTCCATCTGAATCAGTATAGTTTTGCCCCATGTAGTAATAATAATCTGCCTCTTCATTATCAACTGTTACAACATTATCAGTTATTCCACTTCTTCCTGAGGAAATAGTATTTGAATTAATTCTTGTTATATTTTCGCCGAAAGTAAAAAAGAAAGTAAAAATATTAAAACCTAAATATATAATACATATACTTATTAAAATAAAATGTATTTTGATATTCTTATTTTGAAATATTTTTGCTTTCATATTAAAACTCCTTAATTATGATGGATTTGTACTAAATTGAAATTTGAAGTCTAAGTTACCAACAGCTGAATTATTTTCACAATCAACATCTTGACCTTCTAGCCATGCGTATAATCTTATTTTAGTAATACCACTATTAATGGAAAATATTTCTTTGTTATTGATAAAATTAGCTGGAGTCAAATAACTAACGTTTACTTTTCTAAATAGATTTGGATAATTAACTTGATTTGCTTGATTTACGTAAACATTTTTAACCTCACTTGCTATTCCATCATAAGAAACAGGTTGATTATTTTCTTTTCCAACAGTAATTCCATAAACATCTTGAGCATGTTTGATACCATATTCATTGTGAACATCATAATTTGGCTCCCAGATGTATACATCATTTAATGTGGCATTATTTAGATTTTGAACAAAATCAGGATTTGCATTTGATACTGTGTTTCCTAAAACTACGAAGGCAATTCTAGTTGCATTTTCTATACCTGGTAGTTTATCACCGACATATCTAGCTCCGGATTCTGGAGTTAAATATAACTTAGTATCTTTATTACTTTTTAAGAATATGTCAAAAGCTATGAACATTCCATCAGCATTATTACTACTTTCAATTTCACGTGATGCATTTAATACATAATCACCATTAATATTATTAGTAACACTACCATAATACAACATTAATTTACCATTTTCAAGCCCCCCAGCAGTAGAAACTGGTTCTAATTTTACTGGAAGTTGATTTATGCTTGTTTTATATGTTGTTGGAGCTTGAATTAAATCTTCGCTTGAGACATATGATTTAAATGTTTTGGCATCTGCTGATATTTCGATTCCACCTTGAGCTTCAACACGAACCTTTAGGGAATCAACATAAACTATTCTATTTACCGTAAACCATGCATAAGTAGAACTTGCTAAAAAAACTCCGGTAAAAAGAATAAGTAATAATAAGAATATTTTTTTTATTTCTTTTTCTTGTTTTTTACGTTTCTTACTTTTCTTATTCATCTAAATGTTCCTCCCTAATTTCCATGTGCATTTTTATTTCTCCACCGATTATGTCATTTAAACAATCTGGATCATCACCTTCTAAATAGATAACAATTGTAAATTTATCTACATCTCCTACTTTAAAATCATTTCGCGATTTTAAAACTACCACATCATCTTTATAAAAAGGTTCAGTGTTTTTCTCAGCTTCACCGGTCTCATTATTTATTTTTGCATAAACTGTCTCTTCATCATTTAAAAATACAATAACTCTAACTGCTTCATCTACTCTCTTTATAACATCATCAATAATAATTGAATACCAATAATTAACACTAACTTCGCCTTCATTTTCAATATAAAATGTGTAAGCAATGTAATTATCACCATTATGACTTCCGCCATTTGATGAAGTATGAACATCTTTAGGTATCCAATCATATGAAATATTATCCATATCATTTAAAGCACTAGCAAATAATTTTCTTTGATGAGCTTTTTCATTTGGATTAGAATATAAAATTATTCCTTTTTCATCTTGGAGTTTATTATCCAAAGTAATTGTGAACTTATTTACATTAAATACAATACCTAAGATTGTGAAAATAAGTAAAAATACTAAGATTAATAAACCTATTACTACTTTAGTTTTTAAAAAAGCTTTTTTTCTTTTCTTTATTGTATCAGCGGTTACAATTACTTCTTTAGCCATAATATTACTCCTCATCTTTAGTTTATCACAAATGAATTTAAGTGTTCAATGAATTTTAACCATTAGACATTGTACTAGACACTTTTTTATGGTATAATTTTTAAAAGATAAGGTGATGAAATGTGAATGTGGTTCGAAAAATGACTTTGTTAGTGGCCATTATTTCTTTGTTATTCTGTTTTTCGACGATTAATGAAACTTATGCTAAATACAACACAAGTTTAGAAGGAAAAACAAATATGTCAGTTGCGAGATGGCACATTTTAGTTAATAATCAAGATGTCAGAAACAACTCAAGCACGAGTGCTGAACTCGCACCCACATTTCTTGGAACTGAACATATTGCACCGGATGTAATAGCACCTACTAGTGAAGGATATGTTGATTTAATAATTGACTCTTCACAAGTCGATGTATCATTTAGTTATACAATAACACCAGATGTTGATGCAACAAGTTCAGTTACTGATTTAATCGTAACTGGCTACACCGTTAATAGCGGCGAAAAAATTGCTATTAACAATGGTCAAAGTATTACAGATAATATATATAAAATAGATAATGTTAACTTAACAACCATCCGACTTTATGTAAAATGGGATGATTCTAACAATAGCAAGATGACAAATGAAGAAGATACAAACGCATCTTTTATGAATGAACAAGCTAAGTTAAAACTAAATATTCAGTTTATACAAATACCAAATTAAATTTGAACTACCTCACGGCAGTTCTTTTCTGCTTCAACGGGATTTCTCCCTCCACAGACCAATTTCGGATCCGGCCGACCCTACTTATAATTTTTATTTTTTCTTAAGAGTTAATCTTTTTTGAACTTCTTCCACCGGTATATCTAATGTATCAGATATACTTT
>ENA-OOXT01000168-OOXT01000168.1-human-gut-metagenome-genome-assembly--contig:-NODE-168-length-49949-cov-5.112559_pt1 | contig 49949 bp, 66 predicted proteins | sample MGYA00241590_ERZ501349 | MGnify/ENA primary metagenome ERZ501349 (study PRJEB25962, sample SAMEA2042838) | human gut metagenome | biome: human gut; feature: human-associated habitat; material: faeces...
TTAGAGCCTTTGCAAAACCATCTAGTGGTAGGAGTTGAAAACTAATCCACAGTATTTAAAACAATATAGCTTAAATTTTTATTAAAAACAACCTAAGCTATAACTATATTATACGAGGAGTAGAAATATTATGGAAATCACTGCAATGATTAACCGCATAAATGCATTAGCCAAAAAGAAGAAAACTTCCGGACTGACCCCGGAGGAGCTGGCAGAGCAAAAGGAGCTATACAAGGAATATCTGGCAAACATCCGCAGCCAGCTGAAGGCACAGCTCGATAACATCGAGGTAGTCGACGAGCTGCCGGATAAAAAACAGCTGCACTGATGGCTGCTATCCTGTCACCATCCATGCTGGCTTACGAGGACGATTTTCTGCTGATTATCGATAAGCCTGCAGGCATGCTGATACACCCCACCGTCAGCGAGCGAGGCACTACACTCTACGATTATGTAAAGGCATATTATGAAGCCAACGGTATTACCGCCGGTATTCATCCAGTATCACGCTTAGACCGCAATACCTCCGGCCTGGTTATTTTCGCCAAGGAGCCTGTTGTCCAGCACTGGCTGAGCCAGCAGCAGGTTGAAAAGGAATATCTGGCACTGGCCTGCGGACGCTTTGACTGCAGCGAAGGTATTATCGAAGCACCTATTGCCCGCAAGGACGGCAGTATCATCGAACGCTGTGTTGATTACACGCGCGGCAAATACGCTAAAACAGCCTATGAGGTTTTGGCAGCCTACAGAAGCTGCACACTGCTCAAGGTCCGTCTTTTCACCGGACGCACGCACCAGATACGCGTACATCTTGCTTCCATCGGCCATCCGCTCGTAAACGACAATCTTTACGGCACTCCCGGCCCCCAGGCACGCCATGCACTGCATGCCTATCGTCTGGCCTTTAAGCATCCGGTAAGCGATGTATTTTTAGAAATTACCCGCGCTTTGCCGGAGGATTTACAGAAACTTCTGTACTAAATAAGCAGAGCATGATATAATTAGTGTATACTAATGTAAAGACAGAGTAGCTGTAAGGCTACCCTGAATAAGGAGGAATAGACAAATGCCCTTAGTTACATCTACTGAAATGTTCAAAAAAGCTTACGAAGGCCACTATGCTGTTGGTGCCTTCAACGTCAACAACATGGAAATCATTCAAGGTATCGTTGCTGCAGCACAACAGGAAAAATCCCCGCTGATTCTGCAGGTAAGTGCCGGCGCCCGCAAATACGCTAACCACATCTACCTGATGAAGCTGGTTGAGGCAGCAATCGAAGACACCGGTCTGCCTATCTGCCTGCATCTGGACCACGGCGAAGATTTTGACATCTGCAAAGCCTGCGTCGACGGCGGCTTCACCTCCGTTATGATTGACGGCAGCAAGCATCCTTTTGAAGAAAATATCGAAATGACTCGTCGTGTTGTTGAATATGCACACGAAAGAGGCGTTGTAGTTGAGGCAGAGCTTGGCCGACTGGCAGGCGTCGAAGACGCTGTTAAGGTTAACACCAAGGACGCTACCTACACCGATCCCGATCAGGCTGTAGAATTCGTTGAACGCACCGGCTGCGACAGCCTGGCTATCGCTATCGGCACCAGCCACGGCGCTTACAAATTCAAAGGCAAACCGGAACTGGACTTCGCACGTCTGGAAAAAATCACCAACTTGCTGCCCGGTTATCCGCTGGTTCTGCACGGTGCTTCCACCGTTATCCCATCCTTTGTTGAAGAATGCAACAAGTACGGCGGCAAGCTGGACGGCGCTCAGGGCGTACCTGAAGACATGCTGCTGCAAGCAGGCAAATTCGGTGTTTGCAAAATCAACATCGATACCGACCTGCGTCTGGCAATGACCGCTTCCATCCGTAAGCACCTGGTAGAAAACCCCGGCGACTTCGATCCTCGCCAATACCTGAAACCCGCACGCCAAGCTATCCAGGACATGGTAGCTCACAAAATGCGTGACGTACTCAACAGCAGCAACAGACTGTAAGCTATAACGATTTAAAAACTAAAATGCACCATTCCCAACTGTCAAGGAATGGTGCATTTTTTATTTACGCAAAGCGTATATCATTTTTTCTTACAAATCCTTTAGGATATCATCCATGTACTTATGCAGCTTTTCCAGCTTCTTGCGTACCATAACCGCCTTATCCGGGTTACGCGCTACAATCTGTTCGATTTTGCTGCGCTGCAGCAGATAATCGTGTTCCATGCCACGCATGTAAGCACGCAGGTCGATAGCAGCAGGCTCAACCTGAACCATTTCGGATTCATGCATCTGCCACTCGGTACCATGGATTTCGGCGCAGTCACCAAAGTGCGGGATGTAGGTTGCCGTTCCCAGATTGCGTCCCAAAGAATCTGCCAGCTCCATAGCTGCATCAAGCTCGCCGTGCGTAACGAAAAAGGCCTTGGGCACCTCCTTCATGCTGCTGTACCATACTAACAGCTGCTGCTTATCCGCATGGGCGGAAAAGCCCTTCATATTGTAAATTTTGGCGTTGACTCTGATATCCTCGCCCATAATCTTAATGCGTTTAATACCTTCTATCAGCCTGCGTCCGATAGTGCCCTCCGCCTGATAACCGGCAAAAACTATGCTGCTGTCCTCACGCCACAGATTATGCTTCAGGTGATGCAGAATACGTCCGGCATCTGCCATACCGCTGGCCGAAATAACAATCTTGCTGCCCGGAATTTCGTTAATCGCCATGGATTCCTGCACCGTGGCAGTAAAGCGCAAGTTATGCATAGACACCAGCCTGCGTCCCTGCATAGCGTAAAGTGCCCGCGCTTCCTCATCATATTCCTCGGGATTCGTCATAGTAATCTGCGTAGCTCTGTTGGCCATAGGACTATCTACGTAAATAGGAATCTCCGGAATTTTGCCTTCCGCCTGCAGCTTTTGGAAATAGTACAGCAGTACCTGCGTACGCCCTACAGCAAACGCAGGAATAATAACGTTACCGCCACGCTCGACAGTATCGTTGATAATATTCGCCAGTTCACCCTCTTTATCGTAGGCTTCATGGATGCGATTGCCATAGGTAGATTCTGTAATAATAAAATCCGCACCGCCTGCTGCCGCCGGGTCTTCAATAATCGGCTGATTCGGCTGACCGATATCGCCGGTAAAAATCAAGCGTGTCTTTTTATCGCCTTCGTTAACAGACATCTCTACGAAAGCAGAGCCCAGGATGTGTCCTGCAACGCGGAAGGTGACGGTAACGCCGGGAACAACATTGAACGCTTCGCCAAAGCTGCGCAGCTTGAACAAATGCAAGGCTCTGGCAGCATCATCAACCGTAAACAGCGGCTCGACAATCTTTTTGCCGGCACGCATGCCTTTGCGGTTGGCGTATTCTGCCTCCCCCTCCTGAATGTGCGCGCTGTCCGGCAGCAGAATCGAGCACAGCTCCTCTGTCGATTTAGTGCAATAGATGGGGCCGCGGAAGCCTTCCTTGACCAGCTTCGGCAACAGACCGCTATGGTCAACATGGGCGTGCGTCAATACAACAGCCTCAATCTCTCCCGGATGAAACAAAAAGTCCTTTTCGTTCAGCGCTTTTATCAGCTTGGAGCCTTGGAACATGCCGCAGTCTACCAAAAACTTGTGTCCGCCGACCTCCAGCAGATAACAGGAACCGGTAACGGTGCGCGTTGCACCTAAAAAAGTTATTTTCATCGCAAAGCCTCCATTCTGCAAGTAGTATTTTCAGTTATATTTTATAATTCTACAAAACGAAGGGAAAATCCTTTTTATTGGGGAAATTAGTGGGATGAAGAAAAAAAGCAGACTCTGAGTTTTCGCTCAAGATCTGCTTAATCAATCATTAAATTTTAAATACGCTATTCATTCTCTCTTCTAGGCATGCTACGCTCAAGGTATTTTTTTGATAATCTCTAATTGTTCTTCAACTGTTTTTGGCGAATCATCAAGGACGAATCCCTGAAAATCGTTAGTTCTATTATCACATGCAACTTGTTTTCCTTTTTCTATACTAAAATACTCCTTTTTACAAGACCAAATACATATTCACTAAAATATTTGACACACTGCAACACATAGCGTTATAATATAATTATAATATGTAAACATTTTTTCGTTAATTGACATTAAAAAGTCTGAACCACAAAAACATTAGGTCAATCCGCATACAATATATATTCATACCTTTTTTATCTTCACAACGTCACGAAAATATAAAATTAAAGGAGAAAATTTATGGCTGATATTATCATATATAACACTAATGACGGCAAGGCCGCCATAAAACTTTATGCTGATAACGGAACTGTATGGCTGACACAGGCACAAATAGCTGAGTTGTTTAACAAAGAGCGCAGCGGTATCAGTAAGCACATAAAAAATATTTTCAACGAAGGCGAACTAGAAGAAAAAAGCAATGTGAACTTTCTTCACATTACAAATTCAGACAAACCAGTGGCCTTTTATAGCCTTGACGTCATTCTTGCTGTCGGTTTTCGTGTCCGTTCACCGCGCGGCACACAATTCCGTCAATGGGCCAACAATACCTTAAAAGAATATCTGCAGAAAGGCTTTATACTCGATAAAGACCGCCTGAAAAATCCTGACGGCCGTCCAGATTATTTTGACGAATTGCTGGAACAAATCCGTGACATCCGTGCCAGCGAAAAGCGCTTTTATCAAAAGCTACGCGACTTGTTTGCGCTCTCCAGCGATTACAAAGTTATGGAAAAAGCTACGCATTTATTTTTTGCTGAAACACAAAATAAACTACTTTATGGTGTAACAGGTAAAACTGCTGCTGAAATCATAGATAGCCGTGCCGATTCAGATGCACCCAACATGGCGCTAAAGTCTTGGAGCGGCTCCATTGTCCGTAAAACTGACGTTGTAGTTGCCAAAAACTACCTTACGTCTGATGAAATAGACGTTCTTAACCGTCTTGTAACTATTTTCCTTGAAAGTGCTGAATTACACGTAAAAATGCGCAAGGACCTAACTCTTAATTTTTGGCGTGCCAGCGTCGATAAACTGCTTTTAGATCACAGTATACCGTTGCTTCAATCTCACGGAAAAATATCCATGGATGAAGCAAAAGCCCATGCTCGTCTTGCTTATGAAACATTCGACGCTCGTCGCAAAGCCTTTGAAGCAGCGCAGGCAGATACTATTGATTTGCTGGAGCTGGAACAGGAAGCAAAAAGCGTAAAGAAGTAAAGACCGACGACAGAAGGCTGACTGTAAGGAAAATTTTTGAAAGTGAGATATGAAAATGAACAATATAAAATTATTCCAATCTGCTAAAATCCGTTCTGTTTGGAACGAAGAAGAACAGTAATGGTATTTTTCTGTAGTCGATATTGTTAGTGCTTTGACAGATAGCGTTAAACCAACAGACTACCTAAAACAAATACGCAAAAGAGATCCCGAGCTTGGGACTTACATAGGGACAAATTGTCCCCAGGTAGCAATACCAACTCAAAGCGGTAAAAATCGTCGCACCTTAGCTGCTGCGCCCTGCGCGTCATCCAGTCTATCCCCTCACCTAAAGCCGAACCCTTTAAGCAATGGCTTGCGCAAGTTGGCAGCGAACGCATAGAAGAAATCGAAAACCCTGAGCTTGCACAAACAGCTTTAGACAGATGATAGAGAAAAATGAAATACTGCCAGCACAGTGCTAATAGCAAGAAAGATATATATGATTTGATTGATAATAAACCGGCTAAGCCTCATTACCAAGCGGAAGAATACGTAACAAATTCAAGATAAAAAAGAAATGGAGTGAATTTATTATGGACAAAAAAGAAGTTTCTGTATTAAAAAGCAAATTTGATGAACTTGTTCATGTAGATAAAAATACTGGTATTGAGTTTTGGTATGCCAGAGAACTACAACCAGCCTTTAGTTACAGTCAATGGCGCCGGTTTAGCGAAGTAATTGAAAAAGCGAAATTATCATGTAAAGTCAGTGGTAATATTGTTGATAACCATTTTGCCAACGTCGGCAAAATGGTCAATTTAGGTAGTGGAGCAAGCAGAGAAATCACCGATGTAAAATTAACTCGTTATGCTTGCTACTTAATAGCCCAAAATGGTGATCCTCGTAAAGAAGAAATTGCATTTGCTCAGAGTTATTTTGCTCAGCAAACTCGGAAACAGGAACTTATAGAAGAACATATGAACGATATGCAGCGCATTGATAATCGGGAAAAGTTGCGTGAGTCAGAAAAACGCTTATCTAAAAACATCTTTGAAAGAAATGTAGATAATGCTGGTTATGCACGTATCCGTTCCGCTGGTGACAGCGCCCTTTTCGGCAAAAGCACACAAGCAATGAAGGATAAATACGGCGTTAATAAAAATCGTCCCTTAGCAGACTTCCTGCCAAACTTAACCATAGCAGCAAAAATCCTTGCTACTGAAATGACAAACTATAATACTGAAGCAAAAGACTTGTATGGCGAACCCAGTATAACTCATGAACATGTGCAAAATAACTCTACCATTAGAAACATGTAGAAACATGCTAGGAGAACGTGGTATAAAGCCAGAAAACCTCCCTCCTGCTGAAGATATTAAAAAAATAGAGCGTAGAGTTAAATCAAATGAAAAAAGTTAGCTAAAAACAGCTGTTTTAAGACAGAATGAAAAAATTTCTCAATGTACAGCCTGAATGCAACTTAAAATACTATATTCTTCACACCTTTCGTGTATATTCTTTTGTAAGCTTATGTGAAAAAAATAAAGCCTGCTATTTCATTAAGTTTAAAAGCAGGCTTTTTCTAATGCATTCTAAAGCGCACTAAATAGACAGTTGGAGCAAATATTGCATAAATATTGCATGAATGGCCTTTTGCCCATTTTCCTTTCGTCCTTTAAAGCTTCAGCAAGCAAAAAGAACCGCATTCTCATGCGGTTCCTAAGTTTTAAATTTGGTCGGGGCGGCGAGATTCGAACTCACGGCCTCTTGTACCCGAATAACGCAAAAATATTATTTAACACTATCAACTAATGCTCCATATCCCTTATTTCATGACGTTTATGGACATTTCAGCAACATTCCGAGAACTAGCCAATATTAGCTGAAAAGCATCAAATTAATTGATTTTGTTGACGGATTGTTGACAGTTTTTTCTATACGATAAATGGATAATTATAAATTTTCCCTGCCTTATCTCTGCCAATACTGCTGTTATGCATCCAATAGTTCCCAAGCAATCTCATGTGTAACCAGATAATTATACGTATTGTAGGCGCGATTAGAATATCCCTGACGATACATTGCACCAACGGCTGCTGCCTTATAATATTCATCCGCAAACACATCCGCCAGCGCTGACAGATTGTTTACATCGTAGCCCCAGCTCTTGCGGTTACGCACAAATACCCTTACCACGTTGGTGCTAGTCGGGCACCACATGCCCGCGTAGATAACGCATTTGCTGTCGCTGATGTATGGCATCAACGCATCAACGTAGTCAAGGCAGTCGGCTGCCAGTATCTCGAGCTGAGCAGCTCTGCCCTGCTCACTGTCGAGGATAGCACGTAGCTCCGCTAACTCTCCGGAGTTGACGATATCGGAGTATGTGCGGCCGATAAATTTACGGCCACCGTCAATCCAGCTAAGGAGGTTATCCCCGCGGCCTCCCTCCCACTGACTTACGCCCATGCTGGGATAATTGCCGGCGGTGCTGCAGCTGACGCTGTCGTATGCGCCCTCGATGCCAGTGGCGATGATGCCTGCAGCTACCTCGTGCGCTAAGAGATGTCTAAGATCCATATTATCACATCCTTTTTTTCTTAACAATATCAATCAAGCCTTTTACAGCCTCAACGCCAGCAGCGTTGAGGTTTTCTACTATACTTAGTAATTCCGTTGCCGTTAAGTAACCAATAATGGTTCCTACTGCCCATGTTGGTTTATACAGCTCAACCATAATCAGATCTGCACTTGCTGCTGCCATGACACACAGAAGGTAGACGCAAATTTTACCTAAAAATCTGTGCTTCATTACTTCGGAGGAAATCAATCCTTTGCTGCGAGCAACTTTTATACCGATAAGCGACTGCAGCAAAGTAGGATTTTGTCCTTGGCTTATGAGATAGTCATGGGCGATAGCAATCCACTTAGTTAAACAGTCCAAAAACACAAGAACGCTGAATGCGTAAAAAAGAATAGCATGTTTGTGTAACAATAGAGCTAAGATTGCTGCTAATGTTACCTTATAGCTCCAGCCATAATAAAGAGTTTGTGCTGCAGCTAGTGCTGAGTCAGTAAAGAGTCGGTAGTTCATAAATACCCTCCTAATTTATAGAAATAGTGTCGATTTCGTCTTTGCTTTGTGCAGCTTCAACCTGCGCCTTAGCAGTTCTGTACGCTGTGTGCAGTTTATTGCTGCGTGCAGCCACGGAAGCAATAATCATGCGCAGGTCCTGAGCCGTAACCACCGCATCCTCATTGTCTGCCGTGGTCCAGCTGATTTTAGCGCCTTCTCCCTGCACGTCCAACGCAATTATTGCTGCTGCGATGCGGTCGCGCGCTTTGTCATCGTAATCGTAGAGGCGTCCGCCGTAGCTGATTGGCTCAACCTCTGCAGCATCACGTTGGCGCTTCAACTCCATGATTTTGCGAGCGCGGATGTTTTCAATCGGCTCTTCTGCTTCTGCTACAGCAACACCCAGCTGCTCCAGGTCAGTATCAGATATTGTGCGCGGGATAAAGACACCATCATGCGCCAGCGCCTCTGCCAAATCGTACAAGTTATCGTAGCTTTTAGCCTTGTATGTATACGTTTTCATTATTTGCTCCTTAGTTAGTTAAAAATTAATTCAACCTTGAATTGTTTACCGACGTTGGCTTTAGAGAACATACGCACAGCATCTGAAGTTAGATCCTGTGTATATTCGTAAAAACCGGGGACGTAGCTCTGATACTGAATATTTGGAAACTCAATAGTCACACTCGTATTTGTTTCCACCGATGTCATTTTAACGGTAACATTGTATCTTCCACTTGTTACACCTTCGACATTAAATGCAAAGTCAAGCCATCCACTATAATAGCTTATCATAACAAGAGTAACAGCCTTGCCATCGTACTGCACATTACCTTCGATTTCACCAAACGTAGCATTATAGCGAGAAAATCCGTATTGATAACCTTGTTGTCCCATAGTAATTACAAATACATTGCCGCTCGTAGTTCCGCCAGCAGATTTTTTTTTGATAAACATCCTGCGATTAAGTCCCATAATTATCACCTCATGACAATGCACTGGCTTGAACAACAGTTGACAAATCACCGCTGCTACTCTTGATTAGCATTATATTTAAAATCATGCCGTTGGTTGTTATCGCTAAGTCAGATGCACTGCCGACATATTTCAGTGTACCAGCATTAATAATGCTTAAAGTATATGCACCGTTTGAAGTAATATAGGCTGTAAACAATGTAGCATCACCATTACTTAATAATCCTGCTAACGTCGACATATCCAGCGTGAAGTTACCTTGTACGTTATATACTGCCACAGATGAGGACGGGTTATCGGTTGCACCGCTAATGCGTGGCGCACTATAACTTTCAAAGTTAAATTTCATTTTTCGGAAAGTCTGTTTGCCCATCCATGTATTTTCTGCCGAAAGACTTACTCCATCCCCTCCGCTAGCAGTAATACTAACATTACCACTTGCATCGGGCTTTACATTATTTACAGTCTTGATGTATGTTGAGCTAATGACATCACCATTACTATCCTTCTTCGCATATTCTGCTGTGCCTGTCTTGTCCAACTTACCGCTCAAAGCATTGTAAACAACTTTGTTGGAAATAGCATTGTTTGAAGTTCCAGATAATGCAGTATCTACAGTAATGTTAGATCCGCCACCGCTGGTACTGATGTTGACGTTGCCGGCACTGTCTGGAGTCAAATTGTTGATACTTTTAACACACTTGCTCAGCTCTGTTTTAGTTGCATATGTACTGCCAAAGACATTTCCAGAGCTATCTCTTGTCGCATAGGCAGCTATACCGGTTTTATCAAGTTTATTGTTTACGGCCGTATATACAGCTTTGTTAGCAATCGGGTTATTTGATGTACTTGATAACGTGGTATCAACAGTAATGCTTGTTCCGGTTCCACCGCTGCCGGTGCTAATATTGATGTTACCGTTGGCATCAGGCTCTTGGTTATTAATTGTTTTAACATAGCCGCTGAGGTCCGACTTGCGGGCATAAGTATTAACAATTACATTTCCGTAACTGTCCTGCGTAGCTTTTGTAGCAGCAGCTGCCGTACCGGTCTTGTCCAGCTTATTTTCTAATGCAGCGTAAACAGCTTTATTAGCAATAGCGTTGTTTGACGTACCGGATAATGTAGCATCAACAGTAATATTAGATCCGCCACCACTGTTACTGATGTTGACATTGCCGGCACTGTCAGGCTTCACATTATTGATTGACTTTACGTAGCCGCTCAGCTCCGTCTTTCGGGCATAGGTGCTGCTGATGATATTACCGGAGCTGTCCCGCGCAGCGTAGGTTGCCGTACCGTTCTTATCCAGTTTATTGTTTAAGGCTGCATAGAGCACCTTATTCTGCACAGGGTTGGTACTTGTGCTTGACAATGTACTGTCTACAGTAATGTTTGTGCCACCGGTTCCACCACCGCCGGTGCCAACATTAACAGTAACATTGCCGTTGCTGTCCGGTGTTATATTGTTGACAGATTTTACATAGGCTCTGCCGTTTGGTATCTGAGCATATAACGCATCAAAGTTGTTCATGATATAGTCCAAGATAGCGTTATTGTCAGAATTAACAAATGGTGTTTTCTTGCCGTAGGCTCCGGCGCGTATTATTTGGTCATATTCATCGCGCAGCTCGCCCGGCTGAAATGCTTGTGGTTTCATTTGTCGCCTCCTTAAAAATTGGTTACGTCGACTATCAAGTAATTAACTCGCACATCCATTTCTTTCCACATCGTCGGCGCTGTAATAGTTGTATCTTTGCCGCCACTGTTGTAAATCGGGAACGAATGTAGCCAAACAGCATTATCTAAAAATCTGTACCCCAGAACAGCAATTTCTCCGCCTGTCTGCGGATGATAATACCAGTTATACCACGGAGTAAGCGTCTGAGCTACGGCATACTGTCTGCCGTTCGGAATATCTTTAAGATGTTTGTATGGTCTACCAAGCCAACTATAATAATTGTCACCGTCAAAACCAACAACATCTCTTGCTATAATGTGCATCGTGCCAAATTGAGCATAAACGGGTTTAAAATAATTATACGCGCTATCAAAAACAGTTTTGCCGTTAGCGTCAAAAACTTGCAGCCCCGCGTGATTATTGTTTTTCAATGGGTGATTCGGTGAGAAAAAATAAACCTCAAATTGTTGCCCAACGGGCGACGGGTCATCGTAATCGCTCTCGGCAACAGTAATTCTCGCAGGCGCTCCCGCTCTTGTAATAGTAAGAATAAATCCTCGGTCATTCGTTCCGACGGGGCGTGCCGCTATCAAAATTTCGTCGTTTTCCGTGGGAATGTCAACATAAAATGCCGAACCATAACTAATCGGATTATTGTGCTCTGAGATTGTTGCAGTTGTTTTACGCTTCAAAACAAGATTTTTATAGCTATCATCAATCTGTAAAACATTTTTATCGTTGATAACTTCAAAATATTTCATTCAGTACACCCCGTAATAAATTGTTACTCGCAAATGAGGGACGATTTCCGCCATACTCAATGAGCTTCCGCTTCCGCTGTAAAAAGGACGTTCGACATTGTGAAATTTCCATGAGATTGTATCGCCGTTTACGATTAATTCCGGATATGTAAAGTACGTCTGAATATGTATGTCTGAAAAATTTAAATATTTATCTAATGTCGATTTAGGGTTGCACGTATACGAAAACCATACATCTTTACCATTGATGGCAGGGTCTACAACGCTCCCCGTTAACGTCAATGCGTTAATTTTTCCGCAGTATTTTGCCAGCCTGTTAGTTATATCGATGTTAATTTTTCCGTCTTTGTCAAACGTCTGCAAGCCTTGCATATCGTCCTCCCTACTTTCCTTAGCGGTTGATTTTTTATAGAGATACACCACAACAGCAATCACTATCAATATACCTACATACATCATGACCATACCCCCATTCTCACCCTCAGCACATTATTGCTGTCATATACTTCAATCAAGTTGTCTTTTATTTCCGTTCTTGCTCCGCTTGTAGCTGTACGCAGCGTGCCGATTGTTGCACAGATAGCTGACAAACTATCTACCTTTATCTTGCTTGCATCCACGCTCCCTGCCTGCAGCATTTTTTTTGTAACAATATTGTCATCAAAAAGAGTCTGACCAGTGATATGGATAAGCTTGCCGTCCAGCAGGATGCCGCCATTAGCAAGGTTGATTTTGCTGACCAGCGTATTGCCGTCAAGGTCGATATCTTTTACCGCAAGACTAATAGCATCCTGAGTTTGCTGTATAGTGCTGTATGATTCTAATTTTTTATCAGTCGCATTATTAAGCTTAACAACCATGTTGCTGATTGCCGTGTTGGTCTGTTCGATTGTGCTGTAACCGCTCAGTTTTCCGTCAGTATAGCTTGCTACCTGCGAGCTGATGAGCGCTTCAGTCTGCTTTGTTGTGCTATATTGGCTGAGAGTATCATTTTTGAAATTAGCAATGCTGCCGGCAATCATGTTGGCGGTCTGCTCTGTGGTACTGTAATTGCCCATGCTGTTGGCAACACGTGTAGCGATAAGCGTTTCCGTCTGCGTGGTCGTGCTATAATCTTTTTTTAACTTATCAGCCGTAATATTACTATTACTCAATGCTGCATTTGCATTAACTAAAGCGTTATTACTATTTTGTAGCGCAGTGTTCGCGTTGGCCGTAGCATTACTGATGTTGTTCTGAACAATCTTATCCAGCTTAGCGGAGCTGATAGCTTCATCAGCAATCATACTTTCATCAATAACAGTCTTTACGGTACAGGTCGACTGCCCGGATGTCGAACCATCGCCAAACATATCCACATAAGCGCAGGTTACATCATACACGCCTGCTTCACAGCTATATGACAGGGTATTGTTTTTGCTGTACACGCTATCATTATTGATATAATAGCGCACGCCGATGCAGTCACTGGGTACAGCCTTGCATTTGATTCCCATGCCGCCGACCTTAGGACTTAGCACTGGCGGCTCCGGTCTCGGCGGTGCTGCTTTGTAGTATTTCAAATCTGCAGGAGCACTGTATTTGCCTATGGCGCTTTTAGCATACAGATACAGAGTGCCTGTACGCTCTGACAGCGCCAGTGACGCGCTGAGGCCGTTGGTACGTGCCAGCAGGTTTACATCCTCTACGCCTGGATAATTATCGCGCCGCACCTCATAGAAAGCGATATCGGAGTTAGTAACCTCTTTCCATGTAACCACAGCAACATCATTAAAGCTGATGTTGAAATCATCCGGAGTGTTCGGCGTTGTAGTCTTCACCGCTACCGTAATGTCAATCTGAGGCGACATATCAGGGCTGGTAGCCATACCGTATTCATCCTTAGTGCATACAGCAAGCCGATAGGTATCGCCAACGATAGCCTGAGGTATTACGCATTGGTCTTTGCCAGCACCGCCATACAGCCATCCACCATGCCAGCCCATCTCATCTGCCGGCACGCCCTCTGCCATAACCATTCTTTCTGCCTGCTCATTGTTGGTCTTATACCAGAGCTGCCCTTCCAGATATGTAGCCATATTAGGCGGAGTCCAGTTGACAACAATGTCATAACGGGCCACACCGTCAGCAAGCTGGCGGTAACGATTATAGGCCGTCAGATTCTGCACCGGAGGTATGTAGTAAGCGTTAATGGTGTACTCATAGGCCTGCACATCGGCAAGGCTCTGCTCCCCGGTACTGAAGATGTTATAAGAGCAAAACTTCAGCCATATCTTTTTGCCTACGTCCTCTTTCCGGACCTCTGTTTTCAACAGTGCCTCGTCGCAGCGCACCAGACGCGCTCCGCTGTTATGCACCGTAGCAGTAGTGTTGTATTGTCCACGCCTGCAGCCGTCAAGGCGGTAATTGCCGTTGCTGAGCATTGTAGCCGTGGTGTAGCTGATGCACTCACCATCTACCCAGCATAATGTATTGCCACGTTCTGCATCCTGCGCGGTACCGCTGAGCAGCATACCGTTAATCTTGACCTCGCAGGTTGTATCACTAACCAGCATGTTCTTGGCCAAAGTACCCAAGCGCGCATTATTGGTTATAGTGCCTACCTTCCTATAATTGGTATTATTGTCGCTGACAAATACTGTGCAGCCGCCCCAGGCATCCTTCTTGCCTTTGGCTGCTATCCAGATTTCGTTACCACTGGAAGTCAAATCACTAGGCGGCTGAAATATCAGCGGTGTATCTGTATCCCCCGGCTCAGCGTTGAAATCTACATAAGGCCTGTCAACCTCATGCACATCATACAGAGCTTCGGAGTAATCGCCTGCAGCTCTGCTGATAGCAGTAACGCTCAGAATGCCATGCGTATCCTCTGTGATGCCGTCAATCATTGCTACCTGCTTATCAAGGCCAATATTAGCATCAGTCAACGTCACTAGGTCACCCGGTTCAAGCCGGCAGAAGGACCAGTCTAATTTGAAGGTGTATTTGTTGCGCTCATATTTGTTGCGCCTTGCCAGCTCTTCTGCCAGCTTGACTGCGCGTTTTTTAGTGTAGATATAATGAGCAGCCGTTGTACTTGCCTGCCGCAAGCCATAATCAGCAATATTTTCGCTGTCCTCATAGCTGACGCTTTCTTTCTCATAAGCATTTTCACGATTGTAAAACTCCACGGTAAAACGGTTGTACAGCTCGCTGCTGTCTTTGCGGGAATAGGTTACGCAGGCTCCGTTGCTCTGTTCAAGAAAATCATCCGCAGTAAGGTTATAGACAATCTGTTTGTCAGGCTGCCACTCGCCTACAGGGCGGTCAGCCCTAGGCACGATTTTAAACCTGTCATTGCTCCAGAACATGTATGCATTTGTCAGGCTCGCAATCTCATTGACTATATCCCGGGCCGTCTTTGCGCTGGTGTAGTCTGCAGGTGTTGAAATAAGAAAATCCGACTCACGGCAGTACTTCCGGTAATTCTCCAAACCGACAATCTCAACTTCCTGCAGCCCAACCTTATCCAGAATATATCTGATGTAATCAGCAGGGTTAACGTCAACGCCGTCACCGGTATCCAACAGCTTGCCCTGAACCTCAAAGTTAAAGTTAGGCAGGCTGGCATTGTTGCCCAGGTCAATAACACCGGCCATATAAGCAAGCCCGGTATAAGGCAGAGCCTTTTCCGGATGTTTACCGACAACGTAAGGCCATGGCTGCTGATCAGCGGTTCCGCTGTACAATGTCATGCCGATTTTTTCGGACGGATACTGATACAGTTCCTTATCAATCCATACACGGCCGATGCCTTTAATAGGACCTTCACACAGTCCCATAATGACAGCAGCCGTATATGTATAGGTTATTGTAGTAGATTTTACACCGCCGCCCTTGCCGGAGCGTTGGGTTTCCCGGTGCTCATGGGCCTCAAAGTCATCATAATAAATAACGTTGCCGCTGATGCGCGTTGTTCCCAGCAGCTCCATGACAGCGCTGCCATACTCAGCCGTGCTGACGGTAAAATTGCTGATCTTATCCGCCCTGCTGACGATATTTGCCGTCTTAAATAAGCCCATCTACTCACCTCCAAACCTATATATACCACGCAGCCTGCTTCTGCCTTTGGCATCCAGAAACATTACATCATCAACACTGCTGAGGATAACACCCTGCTCAACAACAGCATGACAAACCATGCCGTTACCAACATATACACCGCCATGAGAAATGCAGCGGCCAAATTGGTACAGCAGGAAATCTCCTGCCTCCATCGTCTTAACCTCATGGCAATAGGTCTGCACATAATGCAGGAACCACTCATCACTGTGATGCAGATGCCATTCGTTGCTGTATGGTGCCACATTTACAGAGTCCTTCTCAATGCAGCCTGCATCCTCCGTTGATGCTATCAAAAGCATGCCGCAGTCAATTCCGTGGCCTCTGCTCTTTGCTCCGTTGACATGTGGCGTACCCAGCCAGCTTAAAGCAGCTTCGGCTATTTTCTGTCCCTCGTTCATTACATCAGCACCTCTTTCAATGGAACGTATGGCGCAATCAGGCAGCCTGCTGTGCTGTCCGTGCTGGCAGTTATCGTTCCGCCTTTTGTTGAATATGTGCCCTGCGGATAATACTTTCGCACCGGGAATTCCTGGCTAAGGCCTTGCGTAACAGCCTTGACTGTAAGGTCCAAACCTAAACCGCCGCACGATTTCACTTCTACCTTGCCGCCAAACAAACCAATAGCGCCGATAACTACGGCATCACGGAAAAAGCATCTGCGTAAATACAGCTTACTCATATCCAGTGTGCCGTCATGTGCAGCCTTCAGCAGCGGCGTGCTGCCGATTTTAGCAGTCTTATCTGCCTTGATGTTTACACTCAGCGTGTCAACAACTACGCTGTCATTAACCTTGACCTGCTGGCGTTTGATTAGCAACACGTCATGTCGATAGTTATGGCCATCATACAGGATATCCTTATCTGCATCCGTGTAGTAATAAACGCCGCCATCAGGCAAACGCAGCTCGAACAGGTCACAGCTTGTCATATGCTTTTCCGTATTCAGGTAATTTTCTAAGCCTGTGCCTACGTCCTTCATCGTACTACCTCCAGCTTGATTTCTGCGGTATTGATATTGTCAAATTTCTTGCTGATGGTCAGACCGTCATCTGCCAATATCACTTTCCAATAATATGTATAGTTAGCCGTTACTGTGCCGGAAGGAATCTGCCGGAAGGTGATAATGCCTCCGCTTACAGTGTAATTTGTTGTCGGCACTATTGCGCCATTTACCAGAACGGTTACATTCTCTACATATTCCACCGGCTCTACATAGCTGCCGATGCGCGCTACGCACTGATATTTGCTGCTGCTCACCTGCGCCAACGGTGCACCTTTTTCCGTATTATGCTCCGGATCAAGCCAGAGAAAGGCCTCAAAGGAGCCTTTTATTAAAGCGACGAAGCCTAACAGCTCATCTGCCTGTGCATCCGTCAACGCAGGATAGCTTGCTTTGATAGTCCATGCCGGGTAAAGCTGGTTGGTCAATGTACGCACACGGCCGGAGGCAGATTTCTGTACAGTAGTATTCCATTTTTCTTCAAAGGTGCTGTTCCAGCTAAACTTTCTTAGTTCTGGGAACTTGCGCATTACCATACACCTGCCTCACTTGCAAAATTGCGGTTGCTGTCAAAAAGAGCTTGTTTCACAGCGTCCAATCCGCCACGATTAAGGAAATCGCCGAAGCTGGCAGCATCCATAGCGGAAACATTCATAGACAGATTAACGCTCTGCACCTGCCCGCCATTGCTGCCACGTTCTGCCTTATAACCGGCAACACCACCGGAACCGACAAGCCCGCCGCTGGCAAAGCCTCTCAAACGCCCAGTATTCAGGCCATTAAGGAACGGCACACCCAAACGGTCTACAGCCTGAGCGTTAAGTACGTACTCGCCATTAGAGAGCATTGCCGGAACACTATCACTCGTACCGGTACCGGGACCAGCGACAGAACCACCTGAAGCAAAGGCTTTGCCGAAAGCACCCTTCCAACGCGCAGCAAAGCCACCACCACCGCCAGTGCAGGCAGCCACGATGGTTGCATAAATAGCTGCCTGAATAAGCTGTGCAATGAGCTGCTGCAGAATGTTTTTCATAGCATCTCCGAAGCTCTGAGCTCCGGTAATCCAGTCAGTTATAGCGCCGGAAAAATCCTTCGCCAGCTGATTGCTGGTCTGCTGAATCTTGCTGATGGTATTGATTTTTTGCTGTTCCTCATCATATTTCTGTAAGGCTTCATTCATTAAACGAACCTTTTCTTCGTAGCTGTCAGCATTATTGGCTTTTGCCTTGCCCGCCTCAAAGTCACGTTCAGCGTCCATGCTCCATTTACCAACAGTAGAGGATGTATCGTGTCGCGCTTGCCATTCTGCCTCCTTGTTATCGTAGTCAGTTTGAGCACTATTGGCCTTAGCCGTAGCAGTCTGATTGATATTATCAATCGTATATTGGTGCGTTTTATTGAGCAACGCCAACTTCTCCCTGAGCATCTCCAACTCTTTTTGAGACGCGCCACGCAGCTGTGCTTCCTTAAGAGCATTTTCAGCAGCAAGCATCTGTTCCGTGTAGGCCAGTTCTTCTTCCTGCAGTTCCTGCTTTTTGTTGAACTCAATTTCATTGAGCTGAATTTGGTATTTTTGAGCGTCGGTGCCGTATTTCTTTGCAATAGCATTTTTAGCTTCAAACAAATCTTTTTCTTTTTTCAAAACAAGCCGGACATAGTCGTTTGCGATTTTCTTCCGCTCCTGAGCTATCCTGTTTTCGTCCTGCAGAGCCTTTAAGGCTACATTCTCATTTCGGCCATTGCCACCTGTTCTAGCTACATTGGTATCTCTGCTTGGGATTATAAGCGGTCTTTTTGGTATCGCAGGTCGTTTTTCAGGCTTTTCAGCAGAAGAATCATCACCATAGCTGCCACCGGCACCACCATGACCATCATCAGCCGAACTTTCTGTAGCTGTTGCTCTTTTCTTTGCTGCAAAAACCTTATTAAACCATTCTATAGCCTTTCTGGCGAAATCTTCCACTGCATCCATGGCATCACCAAGCATATCGGCAAAATCGTTAAACCAATTATTATGGTCACCTGTAATATCTGCCCACATATCGCCTATCGTATCAAGAATCCACCGTACAACGCCCAGAATTGCTTCTGTAACAGCAGTACCGATGATAACAACAGTATCAAGTATACCCTGGACAGCTGCCTTTACCGCATTAGCCAAATCATCCCAATAGGTGATTATCAGCGCAATAGCAGCGCCGATTGCAGCACCAGCAGCCACAATACCGGCAGAAAGCCCCAGCACCGCGCCTAACGTTGCCACAGCTGCAACCGATACAACCGCAAGCACTGCAGCAAATGCACCTATTGCAGCGATAACAGGAGCAGGCACGCACTCTTTGATGACGTCGCCCATGCTCTTGCCCTGCTCTGTCGCCGTCTGCATCTTCTGCTGAAATTCTCCCAACCTGTCGGATACATCCTTCAAGATGCCCTTGATGTTAAAGGCTTCCGTCAGATACTTACCTACAGCAGCGGAAGTGTTGCCGGCAGTTTCTTCAATGTTTGCCAGAAGACCGGCAACTTCGTCCGAAGTCTTGGCCATCATGCCGCCGAACTGATCGTTCATACCTGCGACAATGGTCTGCACGGCTGCTTTAGAATCAATAGCGCCTTTAGAGCAAAGGTCCTTCATCTCAGCTACTGTTTTACCTGCAGCCTGCGCCAGCATATCCCATGCCGAAATACCTGCGCTGGTAAGCTGCATCATGTCCTGCGCATTGAGCTTGCCGCTTGTCTGCATCTGGCCTAAAGCGTATGCAAGACGGCTCACGCCTTCAGTCCCTAAGCCTAAACCGCTGGCTGCATCGCCTAAATTCGTAAGCATAGGGATAATCTCTTCAGCTTTAAAGCCGAACGCCATCAGCTGCTGACCTGCGCTTACAACACCTGGTACGTCGAAGGGTGTTTCTGCAGCAAACTGCTGTAAATCTCTCAGCATCTGCGTACCTGCCTCAGCAGATTTCAGCATGGTCTGGAAGGCAATCTCATACTGACGCATCTGTGCTGCAGCCTGTACAGATGATATGCCCATATTAAGAATACCGCCCGCCATACCGGTGAAGACGCTGCCAAGCTGCACTGCAGCAATAGCGCTAAGCGCTCCAGTCATCTTGTTACATTTATCAGCAAAGCCTTTTATTCCGCTGGTTGCCTTTTGGGACTGCTTGCTGACAGTTTCCAGATCATCACCTACACGCCGTACATTCTTGCTGTCGATACTGTCCAGGCTCTTGCGCATTGCTTTCACGTCAGAATTCAGCTGCTGAAACATTTTGGCAATATCGGCAAGAATCGCTGTCGATTTGCTCATTTTTGCGGACATTCTGCCGGCAGCTTCACCTGCAGCTTCTACTGCTACTGCAGTTCTGTTGAAGCCTTGCTCAGCCTGTTTGCTATCCGCTGTAATCTTGACGGATATTTGTTTATCTGCCATTGCCTGCCTCCTTCCTCTGACGTTCAAAGTCAGTATAGAAGCGTTCCCGCTCTCTTGCCTGCTCTTCTTTGGTCTTCTGCTTCAAGAACGGCCGCATCAGTGTACCTGCTTTGGCAGGCTTGCGGAGATGCGGGGAAATGATGTTGGCTACCCAGTAGGCCGTTTCCCAGCGTTTTGCCATTCTTATTTCATTGCATGCATCAACCATATCGTTAAACTCAAACACCGAAAGCCTGTCCAGCTCCCAAGGTTTGAGCCTTAATTCACCAAAAGCAAGGGTTTTGGCTGCATTGTACCATGTCCGCATAGATACACAGCCACCGCCCTCGCTAATTAGTTTTTTTCGTATTCAATATCAGCCTTCTGCTCATCGGTCAGTTCGTCCGGGAACAGCTGATAATAAGCTCCCACGCCTAAAATGCCGCTGGCAGCCACAGCCTTCACTACAGGCAGCTGGATATCAGCAATGCTGTAACCGTTTTCCATGGCCTCGTCAATCTTTTCAGCATAATACTGTTCAGTCTTATTGCCGTTCTGGCTCATGCCTACGCTCAGCAGTACCAGCAGGTTCTTCAGGCTCAGCTTGTCAGCTTCCTGCAGCACCTCGCCAATCGGACATTTCAACATGTCTTCTACACGACGCAGGCGGCCGATATTAAACCAAATCTGCTGACCTTCACCAAAAGCCTTAATGTCAATCTTTTTCATTCGTTATCCTCCATATAAGAAAAAGGCCAGCTAAGTGCCAGCCTTATTTTAAGAATCAGCCCTTGCTCTGTTCGCTGAGGGGACCGTCGCCGCTGATGGTGCCTTTAAGAGTAGCAACATCATCATGCGGAGTGCTCAGAGAGCATTCAGTAATAGAACCCCAACCGGTAACAAAGCTCTTATCCGGATATTCAAATTTAACATGCACCTGCTTGCCTGCCAAAAAAGCAGCCTCCAAGAACTTGGCACCGGTATCACCTGCAAGGTAAACGGTTTCAAGGTCGATAGACCAGCTGCGCAAACCTGGCAGGGTAGACTTCCAACCACCGGAAGTCTTATGGGAAGCATCAATCTCGTCAGCTTCACGGTTCAAATCACCGCTGCGCTGCCCACCCAGAAGAGTCCAGGTCGGAGCTGCTTCGGTAGTGCCGGTATTCAGGTAAATCAAATAATCTTTGCCCGCAGTCGCAGTGCTGTTCGCATCGGTGCGGGTTGGGAAAGTATATTCACTCATATCTGTTCCTCCTAACAATCAAAATAAACTTCATAGGTAATCAGCGCCATGCCTGCATCAGCCTTGCCCTGCGCCACACCGAAAACGATTTCTTTTACTTGGCTGTCAATACACCAGCCGCCTAAATCGTGGTACTTCGTCAGTAACGCATCCAGCTTATCAGCCAAGGCATCGACGCCTTCAACGCTTGCCGTATCCAACAGGTAGATGCTGTATGTCAGTACGCCCTTGCGCCCGCTCTTAGTCATCTCCACATAGGTGATACGGTCACAGCTCACAGTGCCTTCCAGCTTATTGCCACGGCTGGCACCGGTAACAAGGCTGCTCCAATGCACTTCCGGTATCTGGTCCTGTAAAAGTCCCATGATAACATCTGTGATCTCGGTACGTCTGCTCATGAGCGATACAGAGGAATACTTGCTCTCCCCTGCCCTCCGGTGACGCCAAAATCAGCAGCTGTAATACTTGCCATAAGGCGTTCCATCTCAGCCTTGTACATCTTCAGCTTCTGTGCGTATATGTCGCTGTTTTCTACACCGCCAGCGCCGTTAAATACAGTCGTAGGGTCTGTGCCGGTCTGCAGCAGGCATCTGTTATAGCAGGCAGCCACAACGCCCAAGCGCTTGACTATGTAAGGTACAGGCTCGGGGATATCGGTTACTTGAAGCCTGCCGGCCAGGCTGTTTATGATTTCATTGCCATAGACAATATCCTCATATTTGCAATCCAGCACCGCGTCCTGTATATCTGAAAAATCAATGTAATCCATTATAAACCTCCCAGCAGACTGTCTAAAGCCTTGGCAAATCTGCTGACAATAACAGGCTGCATAACATCAGCTGCCGTATAAAGAAAAGGGTCCGCTTTTATGCCAGGGTGACGCACACGCTTGCTGAAGACAAATTCCTTGTTTATGGCAAAGCGCAGCACCTTTTTACTGCGTGGTACAATCACATAGGGCTTAGTACCTTCGTGCTGCCATCGCGCTATGTTGTTTGTAAGCATAACAGTGCCTTGGTTATCTTTAGCCAGGCTCATAATGCTTTTTTCAGTCATACCGCTTCTGGTAACGAACCGATGATGATCGCGCGCATATTCCCTGACATCTCTGACGGCCATCTTCACCTGTCTGCGTACCATGTCGCGCGTTTGGACCGGTGCGGCCTCGAAAGCACGCACCAGCTTATCAAATTCGCGCGTAATCTCTACGCTTTTCATTATTCTGCAGCAGTCTTATGTACGTAGATAGCACCTTTTTTGTTCTCCAGAACGAATGCATCATAGCGCACACGGCCTTCAACCAACCAGCCGTTGATACCGGGCGGGTTATCATGAATCTTATAATCTGCCAGCTTAACAGGAGCACAGCAGGCGATAGGATTGGTAATGATAAACGCGGTTTTTGCCGGCATGTAGGATGCAGGTACAACGATAATAGGAATGCCGTCAACCATACCTACCTGACCTTTTACCAGCATGTTTTGTGCCAGATCAGAAGCCTTGATGAAGGATTCATCCTGCTTCAGCAGCTTGAAGTAAGACGCAGCCACATACGCAATGCGATTGCCTAAAGGTGCTTTCTCGTCGGTCAGCTTCTCGGTGCCGTCGAGGAAGGCGCTGTAAGCGTTGGCCTTGGTAACTGCAGCGGTTGCGCTGTTCTTAGCACCTGCAGCGATTTGTGCAAGACGATAAATATCCAGCTCCGGAATAATTACTTCATCAATCTGGCGCTGCAATGCTGCACCAGCTTCTTTCAGCATGCCGGTGTCCTGATAGTTACTCTTGTCTATGGTGAAGGTGAAGGAACGGTCCTTGGTCAAGGTCAGCTCCTGTACGGAATCCTCCAGCTCTGCCGGGGTACCATAACGGTTTGCACCGGTAGAAGTGTAGTCATTCATGCCTGCAGTAGGGATAGAGTAAACCTTTACAGTCTGCACACCGGTGAAATCATAATCGTTGTTGATTGCCGGAGCAGTCAGCGCACCGGTCTTGAAGCGCTCATCAATTTTTGCGCTGTACTTATCTGCATAGTTAATAGCCATAATAAAAAATCCTCTCTTTCGTCATTAAGAATTAAAGCCACAGAGGAACGGATCATCAGAACCGCCGCCACCGCCAATGCTGCCACCTCCGCCTGCGCCATTGGCCTTAACTGCCCAGCTGTTCTCCTTCAGCCAGCCATTAACACCATCTTCCAGGCTAATTTCTTTGCCATCACTGCCGGTATATGCAAGGCTTTCATCGTCTTTAACAACGATGCTGCCTTCCAGCAGCTTAGCCATGTTTTGCGGGCTCGCAGCGTTGCCCTTGGTCAGCAGCTCTACAGCCTTAGCCATCTTCATGCCGTCAAGACGCTTGGTCTTTTCAGCCTTAGCGGTCTCAGTCATCTCAGCCAGCTGCTTAGTGACCTTGCCAACCTGTGCGGTTAAGTCAGTAATCTGCTTTGCGACTTCATCAGGCTTTTTGCCGCCTTGGGCAAATTGGTCTAATGTAGTCTTGAGTCCCTTGGCTTTGTCTACCACATCGTCGCCATCATCCAAACCAACAGCCTCTAAGATGCTTTTCAGTTTTGTCGCACTCTGCTCTCCTGCCGTACGGTGCTTCTTAGCTTCGTTGTTGAGGGTGTTAATTTCGCCCTTGATAGCAGCGATGAGGTCAGCACCGTTCTCAACTTTTTCCAGTGCTTCGTAAACCTGTTTCATTTCCATTGTTCTGATACCTCCATATCATGGGCCTCCGCCCTATATTGTGCCCTCTCCTGGGCAATAAAAAAGCACGCTGTTACACGTGCTTGATTAACGATGTTATTTTACGATATCTCTGCCTGTCTGCTAAATAAGCTAATCCAAAAATGGCAGCTACAAGCAATATTACGATATATAACGGGGTGAATACCCAAACCCACGGTAAATCCAACGAGCCAAACAGTTTGCCCAGAATTAACCCCGCCTGGACTATACCTAAAGTTGTTTTTAACATGCTACACCTCCAATTAAAAAGCACCCACAAATGTAGGTGCTCATTTCTTTTTAATATTTTCTTTTTCTTTCTCAAGAGCTTCCTTTTGTGCTGCTTCTAATCTTGCATGTGCATCTTTCTCTATACGTTCCCATTCTTCTTCTGTAATAATGTGATTTACAACTTCCATAAGACCATACCCCCTTCAGTAAATTCTTTTAAAAGTAATTTTATGTAAGTTTCATAGTCCAAATTATTCTTGCGACAACGTTTCAACACTTTGGTTTGTATTTTGTTTATCATAATTTTATCATAATTTGCAGTTTTTTGCAAAGTCTCAATACGTCCTGAATTTGTTATAAGAGAAATGCTCTTTACGCTATTGTTGTCAGTCAAAATATGAATATCATCTAAGGAGAACCCATATCCTCTAGGATGGTTATGGATAATATATAAACTTTCGCCTCCAGCTAAAATGTTTTTTGCTTTAGCAGTGCCAAAGTCTACCGAATTATCATTACCAAGCAGTATTGTCTTGCCTTTTAGATCTGAAGTTAAAATCATCGCTACTTCATTGCTATTATTTTTATCTCTTGCTATAGCCAAAAGCTCCTTTTGTGCCTGTAACATTAATTCGTTTTCTCTTTTTGTAAAGCCAGGATACTGGAATTGGCCTATATTATCTATAGTTTTCTGTGTGATTATAGTTTTTACTCCACGTTTTTGCGGTTCAAGCACACTTTCTTTTAGCCTACTTTTCATTTCCCGCAGCCCAGCATAACCACGCATATACTTGCGCCAATCCTTGCCGTCTTCCCACGCCTTCAAGCCCTTACGCCCCAGCACCTGCGCCCTACGTGATTCCGGCAAGCTATTCAGCCATTTGTCGCCTGCTTCACGCACCTGGTCGCGTTGCTGCTGCATATCAACTTCGCCTTCAATGACTTCCACATAGCGGCATAAGCAATGCGGGTGTACCGGTAAAGGAGGCAGCTTGTCCTTGGGATATATTCCTACACCCAAGCCATACATATCAGCTTTGGCGTACATGTCGCAGATATCAAAAACAGGGTGGCGGCTGCTTAATTTGAATTTCACAGCCACAATATCAGCGTCTGTTTTCATTTTAGCTATAAAGCCATCAGCCCATGCCCTCGCCATCTCGGTTCTGGTTATACGTTCGGCAACATAGCGGGATTTTTCGTTGACAGCAACTTCCACGGCCTTTTCAATAGCCTTTTCATTGCCTTTCTGCACTGCTTCCAGCAATTTATTATAGGCTGCCTGCAGTGCCTTGTTGGGTGCGCCATTTTTGGCCAGACGATTGATGTTGTCAATGGCCTGCCTTTGCTCGGCCAATGCCTGCAGGTCGTTGCCTGTAGCCTCCCTTACCTTCTGCAGATACTTTGGCAGGTCCTGCCTGCTGATAATATCCTTGCCGCCGTTATATACGTTTTGACCATCGTCGCCATAACCGTCATACAACGCCCTTGCAGCCTCAGTCCAGGTCTTGTTCCGGCGCATCTGCTCCTGCAGGGTACTTACAATGGCACCGCGCATTTTCACGCCTACGCCATGCAGCTTTTCAGATAGCGTCATGCCGCTTTCATCCCACTTATCGGCCAGCTCTTCACCCATGCTTTCTACTTGCGCTTTAGTCAGCATAGTCGGAACAATACCATAAGCATAAGCTGCAGCCTCTACAAGCGCAGGCTTCAGTTCCGGTAGTGTAAACAGCTTACCATAGTGGCGCTGCACATTATCCAGTGCCTCTTCAAATTTCATGCCACTAGAAAGCAGCCTTTGTAAGTAAGCTACTGCTTTTTTAGCATCCCTGCGCCAGCTTTTATTCAGTTTGTTAATCAGCTGCGCCAGTCTGTCCGTCGTCGCCATCATCGCCACCGCCATTATTACCAAAAGCATGGCTATAATCCAGCTTTTCCTGTTCCAAGTGCTCTTCGTAGGTCTTCACCAGCGCGTCAAAATCATCAGCCTTAAGCTCCGGCAGATAGCTGGTAAGAACTCTCTTGAACACTTCCATGTTAAATTCATCGCCGAAGTTCAAGCCTTTAGCAATTTCAGCATTAGCAAGCTCCTGCTCAACCTCACTGATTTTGAAGTCATTCGGGTAGTTCACACTGTATTCCAGCGGCACACCGGTCCAGATACTGAACAGCTTTGCCACATTCTCTTCTGCTGCTTCCACGAGGTCTGCAAAATCGGATAAGATCTGATTGGTTGCCTCATAATCCCACGCTTTCGCCTGCCCGCTCTGCTGCTTGCTGGAGCCTGTTACGTTGACCACAACGGCCATGCGGTAAATCTCCTGCTGCAGTGTAGCAATCTGCGCTGCCAGCACCGTTGCAGGACCATCAGGCGGAGCGATGAACGCAGGCGCGTGACTGCTCTCCGGAGGATATCCCAAGGCATTATTGGTGCCGATGTTGATACTGTCCGGGTCACTCGAAGGGTAACACAGAACGCTGAAGGTCTGATTGACTAAGATGTCAGCCAACCAGCTGCACATATTGTAGATAGCAAGATTTGTTTTTGCTATGCTAAGGAATTCACTAGGCGGGAAAGGATTGTGACTATTCCTCACTTTGCTAACTAGAGGAACAACCGGTACGCGCCCAAGATTCCAGGTTCCGCTATGCTTGCCTTTGCTGTCGATAAGCTCCCAGCCTTCTGCCGTCAGCGTTCGTGTCGCCATCGTCTGTTCCTGGTATGCATCAGGCTCTACGAAAACAAACTTTGTGATACGTCCCAGCTTATCCTGACAGATTTCCTTTACAGCATTAAGATTGACCACAAAAGCATAAGGCAGGTTATTGCGGTCCGCTTCCAAATCTGCCACGCGCATATCTTCAGTATCGCCCTGAGCCTTATCCATAACGATATAAGCGACGCCCTGCAGCTTCGCACTGCAGGCAGCCTGCTTCATAAGGTTCTGGATGCTGGTGCCCAAGAAGTCAACGTCCTTGCTGAAGGTTTCCCACAGCTCCGAGCCTGCACCGCTCCAGTCACGCACTGCCAACGTTTTGAAGATTGGCGCTACATGAGCATTAACGCAAGGCGCAAGGTAATTGAGGTAATACGCCAGCTCACGCCTCATGCCGTACTTTCCTGCATCCTCACGCGGGTGCTGGGTTAAATAGCTGCCGTCAAGAAAGCCTCCGCAGCTTTCATAGCCATCTTCCAGCATTTTGTATAATCCATGTTTATCATTACGCATTTTTTCACCTCTCTAATAGTTGACACGCATCGGTTTAGGCCTTGCCACCTCCACGATGTCCTCACACACGCCGGTCAAAGCATCCGGAGCATCATCGTGTGTGTTCTTGCCTTCCTTCTGGTACTTGCTCAGTGCTGCATAAAACTCCGGCCAGCGGTTCTTCCAATCGCTGGGGAAATAAATATGCTCCATACACCACGTAGCATTAGACAAGATTCTTGCAGCCTTGTTCTTATGCTGCGTAAAGGTTTCAATGGTTGTATGGTTGCTATGCAGCAGCTTCTTCACGTTCCTGGCAAATCCACGCCCGCCATTGTTGCTTTCAAAGCGTGCCACATTCGTGCTGTTGCGTTCCAGTGCCCTCGCCGTTGCCGGTTCAGTAACCTCCATAGGCTCCTTCGTGTATAAAACGTCAAGCACATACGCTTCATCCGCGAAGGTGCGCCCATAGATAATGCTGCAAAGGTAATCGGCGCCGGTATCAGCAGTATCCGTATAGGCACGAATTTGCTTGAAGGCAGGAAGTGCGCCGTCATAGGTTTTGAAGCTGCTGTACAGCCTGCCCTTGATGTCTATCGGCTCCTGCTGGTAGTTGGCACTCCATATATCAAGCCCCATAAGCTGCTTCTTCTCCATGCAGCTTTCAGCATTCAGCACGCCATCACACAGCATGCTGCCGTCATCCTGCACTGCCTTCATGTTGATATGCACGATTTTATCTTTCGGGTAGTATTCCAGCACCTTGCCTGCTAAATCATCACTAGCCCAGCGCGTCATTATGACAATGATTTTATAATTGCCCTCGCCGCGCGACAGCATAGTATTGGTAAACCAGTCCCAATGCTTTTCCTTGACATTTTCGTTATAGGCTTCTTCCGCATTCTTGATTAAATCGTCTATGATCATCAGCCTGCAGCCGAAGCCTGTTGCCGTACCGGTTGGCGATGTAGCAAGGTAACTAGTCTGCTGCCCTTCAAGGCTCCACAGGTTCATAGCGCCGTCGCCACGCTTAATTTTGGTGGTGGGGAACACATCACTATAGACCGGCTTATAAATATCCGCCTTAGCCTCGCTGATGCTGTCACGCACGTTCTTGCTGAAGCGTGTCGACAGTGTTTCGTTGTACGAGCCAATCATGACCTGCAAGGTGTTATCCCTGCCCAGCGCCCATTCCACGAAATTGCTGGCCGTGTAGCTTTTGCCATGACGCGGAGGCATGTTCAATACAAGTATTTTCTTGTCTGAAGTCAGGAACCATTGCAAGGTATCGCACAGCTCCTGCAAATACTTGCGGTCGCTCCGGTAGAAGTCGGGGTTCTTCAGTTGGGCGTAAAAAAAGAACCTGCGTCTTGCAAGTTCTATCTTTGCTCCCAATGTTATCAGCTGCTTATCCATCCATACCAGCCAGCTTTTTCAGTTCTGCATCCGTCAGCCCTGCGAACGGATTAGCAAGCTCACCGGAGATTTCCACATTTTCTTTTGGCTTCAAGCCTACGGTATCGCGATAAATTTCAAAAGCCTTGATGTTGCCACGCTTAGCCTTCAGCTTCAGCGCGTCCAGCATCTCCTTGCGCTCATCGTCGGTCGTGAAGTCAGCGTCCAGCTCGCGGAACGACTTCAAGCGGCGGCGTGCTTCACCGGATGCCTGCCCGCCTTTTTTGCCATTTCTCGCCGCTTCCTCGCCGCTTCGAAACCTTGTGGCTTTTCCATTCTTCAAATTATCCAGTTGTTTCTTTGTAGGCATCCATCTCACACCACCTTAATCCCACATCATCAATAATATCCCAAAATTCTTCCACATCATGCGGCACAACGTAGAAGCCTGTTTCGTCTTTCTCAAAATCAATACCAACATGATGCAGCTCATGCCTAAGCAATGTTTCTAGCTGTTTTTCGCTAAAGCCAACTACATTCGGTTCATAGACCACAATAAAAAAATCATAGGGGCAGCACCAGCTGTAGCGGTCGCTCACTAAGTTACAATCCGCAAATATCGTCCGCTTATTGCGCTTCTTCTCTTCCAGGCTGGATAAGTAGGCTATTTTTACTTTAGCAGCCTTTATATCCGCAAACTCCGGCAAAGTGCGTATCAGCTTATTAGCCATCAGCCTATACTTTTTACTGTGCTCCATGATATACCTCGAATTCTTCTACCCTTGCCGGACGCGCCGCATTGCAGTGCGGTGTCCTTGCGTCCGGAAAGAAGGTGTTCTATTCCGGCGTGGTAAAAATTTACAAAAACCCACGCCCGGCAAAGGCAGAAAATATATAAAGGCAGTCACCGCAGTTTCTGCCCCTCACTACTTCGCCCGCAGGCTTTTCGTTATTCTTATTGGTGCGTAGGGCTGGAATTGCACCAGCGTTGTATCTTACGTCACGGATTTACAGTCCGCTGCCTTCGCTACTCGGCTCACCTACGCATATAAAAGCAGGGGGTAAAGGGATTCTTGACGCCAGCTATGCTGCGCTACGAATATTTGCAATGTGTCCTATTCGCAACTTGCATCTACTCCCATTCGGGAACCTTGCCCCTGCACCCGGGTATCTTTAAAATCTTACTATAACGCCACCCATGACGTTATCAGCTCTGCCGGCTACCCAACCACCAGCATTGCCTTTCAGCGGGAAGCTAATAATGCCTACCGCTCCATCTTTAGAGACACCAGCACCAATGCCCCAGCGCCGCGTTTTATCCACTACCGGTATCTTTATATTAAGATCCGTGCTGCTGGTCTGCGTCAGCGTCAGTTTATTCTTGTCAAACAGGTACTGTTCATTCTCTGCTTTGGCCACAGTGAAGGCTTTGTCATTAACCTTAACATTCAGCACCGGCTTATTGAGCTTCACGTCAATATCCGTTTTTTCCGGTTCGCTTTTAGTGCTGCCATCAGCAGACTTGTAGATAACAGTTTCTTTAGGCACATAAGCGATTTCCGTTTTCACCTTGTCCCGGTATTCGACCTGGGTAACTACTTTTGTGTCAGCCACCGGGCAGGTATGCAGAACGCCGCGCAGAGCGAAACCACCGGCAAAGGCAAGCACAGCAGCTATTGTTAAAACTATTTCATTTTTACTTATCACTGTGCCATCTCCCTTTCCATGGTATAGTAAAAGCCCCACCGCCATAACAGCAGCAGGGCCTTGCTCCCTTGCGTCTCTTGTTTTCTTCTCCGCTTATTATAATTATATCATCATCGGATACTGTCAAACAATGTCACAACATATATTTTTACGATTTTTTATTCCATCTTTGAACTATTTCAAGGAAAAATTCCCCGTCTCTCGCCAGCTCAAATCTTTTACAGCATGGGCAGTAAATCCCTAAAACACCTTGCTTATTAAATGCACACCTTGGCTGCATGCCGCAGCAGTCATTGATTTTCAGGTTCAGTTTCTTTCTTTTCTTCTTCATCATGCGCCAGCCTTTCCAAGATGGCTGCATGACGGCGGTGCACGCTGCGCCAATTGATTCCCATGCGTACAGCCACTTCTTCCCACGTGTAGTTGCTGAAATAATACATTCTCAGCACCATCTGGTCTTCAGCAGACAGCGGTTCGATGGCCTTTTCAATATCCATCTGCAAACCTACCAGCGCGCCAAACTTTTCGTAATACAGACTGCGCAGTTTATCTGCCTTGGCAATGGCATTGGTTACATTGTCACGCCCGCTATTGCCGCCACCGGGCATCCCTGTTAATTGCGAAATCCTTGGCGATGTCATCATGTTGGTAAGCTCGTTCACCTGGTCCTGCAAATCCATTATCTCCATTTTCAGATGCTTGCATTTACGCAGATCATATTTTGTTATCAAATTTTCACCTTCTTTTCTAGTTTTCCACGCCAGTATCGTACTTTACGTACTGATTCCAGCAGAAAATATTTATAAAGAGAACAGCGGCATTTTCTGTATGCTTTCCACCAATGCTTTAAGCTTTTGCACCAATAGCCGATTTTATCTTTAATTATTTCTTCGTCGGTTTTTCTATTCATTACGCGCCCCTTAGCAATGATAAACTTTTTCTAATCCCTTATCCGTAACAACCGTAATGCTAATAGGGAAACCCGACTGGTCAACCGTAATCGGCTTAAATCTCATGCCTTTAATAGCCAAATTCGTTTTATGGTTTTGTTCACACTGTTTACATGCAAATTTTTCAGCATAGTCTGTGTGACAAAATTCACATGTATAAAGTTTTTTCTCTTTCATTTTTTCAATCCTTTACACTTCTTCAAACAAGATACCTGGATACTTATACAAAAGCATTTTCCGCTTCAGCAGATAGTCCTTTGTTCTAAAGCCCTTAGTGTCAACCACTACTATGCGCCCATCTTTATATTTGACAACAAAATCAGCAATGTACTTTATTGCTCTTTCGGTTTTGCCGGCATGTTTGAATTTAGGCTGCAACTCGAACGTTACCTGACGTTCAAATTCTATAACCTCGCCCGCCATGCGCAACACTTTCAGTTCGCAATAATAATTTTTTTCTTTGATGCTGTCAAAGATGATGCCATCACATTCAACTTTTTTGTTATGGTATTTCATTGCTGCTTGTGCGTCCTTTCCCAATCCGCCAACGCTTCCGGCGTACCAAATTCTTTTAACAGCTCACGCTGGCATTTTTCACAGTAAACGGGGCGGCCGTTGTCGAAAATGCTCGATAAAGCCTTTTCTTTATCGCACCACACACAAATTTCACCTGAGCTGGTTCCCATACTGCACACCCCCTAAAACGGAATTTCCTCGTCAAAAGGCACCTGCTGGCCGAAACTTTCCATGCTCTGCGGCGCCGGCTGCTGTGATGTCTGGTCCTTGCGCTCGATGAATTCGGCATGGTTGACGATTACTTCAGTCACCCAGCGCTTGCTTCCGTCTTTGGCATCGTAGCTGCGGATTTGCAGGCGACCTTCCACCAACAGACGTTGTCCCTTATGTACGTAGTTGCCGATTGTTTCTGACGTCTTTCCCCACGTTACGCAAGGGATAAAGTCCGCTTCACGGCTGCCGTCTTTAGTATAGGGGCGGTCAACAGCCAGCGTAAACTGTGCTACGCAGGCGCCACTCGGGGTATATCTGATTTCGGGATCTTTGGTCAAACGGCCTAACAACATAATTCTATTCATTCTCATTCTCTCCTTTCAGCACCAAACGCAGCGCCAGTACAATGACCAGCGCCAGGCAGATGGTTCCTGCTGCATTGTAGATTAACTCAGTAAACTGTATATCCATCATCAGCTCCGGCTAAGCCTCCTTTTCTTCTACACCGATTTGGGCTTTGATATAGGCGATGGCCTTATACAGATAATCAACATCACCGCTATCACGCCACATATTCAGATTGTAATGCACCGCCGTCATAAAGAACTGTTTTTCCTCATCTTGGGTTTTATCCTCAACGACTTCATTTTCTTTAACCAGTTTGTCGATATACCAGCGGGCTTTTTTCAGGTCCTCAACGCCATTCTTCTGGCCCCAGCGCCACAGATATTTGATGGCATTAGCGGTACAAACAGCATCAAGGCCTTTCAGATTAATCGTAGCCGCCGCCAGTGCGTCGATGCACTCAACAACGCCTTGGGTGTAGTGCTTGGGATGGTTTACATTGTCAGTCATTATTTATGCCCCCTTATCCATTTCTCATGTCTTGCGGCAGTTCCGGCTGTCGCTAAATTTTTCAAGTTGGCCTGCCGTTTCGCTTCCAGCAATTTGTATTGCTCGGTTTTCCATTCGCTAAATGCGTTGCAGATAGCATGGCAGCCTATTCTTCTTACTTCGCATCCTCTGCAGGGTGATTTGCCTACCATCTTTTCTTGCTCACCTCTTCCTTTACCAGTCTGCCGGCTTTATGCGCCCGCCTTGCAATCTTTGCTTTGTCATCGCAGCTGAAGGCAAGGCATGCAGGGCAGATGGTGATAATGTTAGCAGGACTGATGTAGTAGCGGTTACAGCTGCCGTTCTCCTGTCCGCACACTTGGCATTTACGTTTCATCTGCTCAGCTCCTAAAATAAATCCTCTTTCGGCAGCACGAACCAATACTCTCCCAACGGACTAGGTGGGTACCACTCCCATTTATAGCCCTGCTCCTTGCAGTACATCACCAAGGCATCAGAATCCAGGCACATACGCCCGCTCTTTCTGTACTGCTTTGCTATAGGCTCAAATTTCGCACGCATTTCATCTGCAGTATAGTGTTCAAGAGCACGGCGGCCGTCGAATATAAGACGTGATGCAAGTTTTTCCGCGTGCCAGATTTCGCCACGGCGTTTCAGTTTTTTCTCTAATTCTTCATTCCACTCCATGATATCTGCCTCAATCTGCTATAGCCGCATTTCGTCGGCGTGTTTAAGCACCTATCTTCACAAGTTTCACGCTCATAGCAATCTAAACAGCACATCCCATGCCTGCTTTTATAACAACAATTAGCAGGAAAAGGACACTTCAACGCCAGCAGTGCTTTATTTTTTGCTCTAATCGCTTCACCCTCAGCCCTTTTAGCTTCTGCTGCCCTGCGGCGCTCCTTCAAAATGCAACCACAACTCTTTTTACCACCACGCAAACTATCACTATAAGCTTCGCAGGTGTTACCACAGTCACATTGGCAAAGCCATAGAGGGGTTTTCCTTAGTGCTGTCTTTCGGGGCAGTTCTTTGATAACTACCAGCCGCCCAAAACGCTGCCCTGTTAAATCTACTTTTGCACTCATCTTCTGCCTCCCTACAGCCCCAAAAGCTCATTCATGCTTCTGAAATCAGCTGCTACCTTCTGGCGGCGACGGCTCTTGCCGGTTACTTCTACCGGATGGCACATCTCCAGCACTCTGTCATAGATACGGCTGTTGCCGATGCTATCGGGCTTTTTGATTTCGTCTATGCTCAGGTTGGTTGTGATGATCATCGGCAGCTTAGCCCGGTAACGTGCATCAATCACGTTGAACACCTGCTCCTGCGCGTATTCGCTACGGCGTTCCGCACCCAAATCATCCAGAACCAGCAGGTCGAACTGATTGAAGCTGTCAATATAGGTTTGCTTTTCCTCAATGCTCCACAATGTATTCAGCACCCGCGCAAAGTTTGTCATCAGGCAGGTTCTGCCGGAGTCTATCAGGGCATTGGCGATGCAGGCTGCAGCAAAAGTCTTGCCGGTTCCCACACCACCATACAGCAGCAATCCTTTGCCCTGCTCCCGAAGCTGCGTGAAATTGCCAACGTAGTTTTTAGCAGCTCTCATTATGCGCGGGTCCGCACCATCATCAGCTGCAAAGTTCCAATGCTGCATATCGCTTTCAAGGAAGCTGGCACGGCGATGCTGCCTGATGCGCGCCTGCTGCTTTTCAGCTTTGCGCTGCTGTTCTTCTTCCGCCAATTTTTCGGATCTGCACCGGCAGAGGCACGGCACCACCTTGACCATGCCAAGGAAGCTGCCGCGGAACTCTTTCGGCGTATGGCACTTACCGCAGTACAGCAGGCCATCTTTTTCGTAATCACCCAGCGCTGGTTCTTCTGCTGCAATTATTTTTTCCGCCTTCGCAATAGATTCCATTAAAACCTCCGTTATGTTTTCCACGTTATCACCTTCTTAGAAGTATTTGTCCAAATCAGTCATATCTTCACCGCCTGCAGCCTTTGCAGCAGGCTTGTCGCGCCTTGCCCAATTACGGATAGTAGCAAGGTGGTTTTTATAGCTCTTGCCGCTGGAAGCCATATATTCAGACAAGCGCTGTATACGCTGGTCCCAATCAGAAGGGAACTCAGCCTTCAGCTTGTCCAGGTCATCATCTGACAGCAGCACGTTTTGATATTCGCCGTGTTTATGGCGGGGAGATTTTTTAGATATACTCTTATTCTTATCTTTATCTATATCTATATCTCCTTCTATATCTAGGCGTGGAACGTCCATGGACGTCCGCGGACATTCCATGGAATTTTGAGGCAAAAGCTTTTCAGCTTCCCTTTTTCTCCGCTTGCGTTCCCTATCTTTTTCTCTTATCGTTGCCAGCCTGTCTGTGCTCTGGTACTTCTCCCAGCTTGACAGGAAAATCATGTTGTTGATGATTTCTATCATGCCGAACTGTTCAAAGGTCTTCAGCGCAAGCCTTACAGTCGAAATAGGCTTGTTAAACTGCGTGGCCAGCATTTCGTCCGTATATGGGATTTCCTTTGTCAGATAGATAAAGCCGCCATCGTTGACATTACCGGCAAGGCAGAGCAGCTGCACCCACATCAGCAGAAGGCTGTCACCCTCCGGCATGCTGCCAATCTGTTTGATCTTGCGGTTGTCGAACATATCAACAGCAATCTTTATCCATTTCACGTCCGCCACTTTATCAGCTCCCTTTCCATGCCGCTTTCAGGCGGTCAAGTTCTAAAGGTGTCATAGTTTCAACGCCCAAGGCCTTGGCTTCCTCAACCACAGCTTCAACCAGCCTGGACATTTCGGCGGTATCGTATGAGCTGCTGCCATAGTAGGCAATCACAGTCATATAACCACCGCGTTCACTTATCGGTTCCGCTAGCCAGCCAAGGCCGTTAGCCTCCCAGCTGCGGATAAACCGTGCCGCACCCGCGCTGATAAGCTCCACTGTTTCAAAGCTGCCAACCTCGCGGATGTTTTTGCGATATACCGTTTCCTTGGTAGCACCAATCTTTTCGCCTATCTTCTGGCACAGCTGCCACATGTAGTTATTGGCGTTCAGGCTACGCTTACGCTTCTGGCGGTCAATGGTTATCGTATATGGCTTCTTGTCACCCTGCATTGCGTTCAGGACTTCAAAAACATCCTGCCTATACAAACTATCAAGCACCACCGTAAACTCTATTGTAGACCCCATACAGGCCACGTCAGCTATATGTTTAATCTGTGCTTTCATCTTTGTTGCTCTTTTCAAGTAAAATTCTGCCGCATCCCTTGCAGATTTTTCCCGGCGTGCCGTCGTTGCTGTGCATGCAGTAAGAGCAGCGGTAAGCAAAGCTCAAAGCTCCGTGGTAATAGGTTCTGATTTTAGAATAATCTTGACTTTTCAAATCTTCACCCCCTTACAAATAGTTCTTGCCGACTTCCGCCATCCACAAAGCATAACCGCTTTTGGTGCCGTACCGGTCCATATAGCACGATTGTGCGAACCGCTTGTACCGCAGGTCTACGTCATGGCGCTGGTGGGGGCTGTACGCCCCCCGATGATGCTCAGCGCACAGCCAGATAGTAAGGCCTAAGCGGTCTGCTATCTTGCGCCCCGCCGTACCATGTATTACATGGTGGCGTTCCAGGTTCAATGCAGTACCGCAGCAGAAGCATTCTTTTCTGTCCTGCAATATACTTTTTCTCATGCGTCCGCCCGCTTTCTAAGGCTGTTCATAGCCTGCGCCCATTGTTTTGTATCCATGTCTTGCAGGTTATTAATCTTGTAACCTGCAACGACGCTATCAACAGCAACGCCCTTTTGCTTTGCCAACGCTTGCAGCTGCCCCATCTGGTAGCTAGTGACTTTTCCCGCTGGCTTTGCCGTAGGCTGCCGCTTAGCGTTGTTAGCTGGCTTCTGACTTCCAGCAGGCTTTTCTGCTGGTTGCTGCACCGGTGGCAGTGCGTCCGCGTCCTTTGCGTCGTCCAGCGCAAACAGCCCATTAAGCGCATATTTACGTGCATAGCTGCTACAACTTCCTGTAATCTGCGCTACATCCTTACCTTTTTGTGATTCGTCTTCGCGAGCATAACCATCAACTTCCACAACACCATCACTTTCAGTATCAATCAACTTAGCTACAGCCTTCACATATGTACGATTGCCAACGACAACGATTTCATCCGTCAGCAGCAGCACAGCTTTTACTTCTACCAGCAGAGGCTTTGCCGCTTCTGTAATATCTTCACAGCTGCGGTAATAGTACCCGCCGAAGTCGCTGTACTGCCCTTTAGGTACTTTCAATTTTGCCTGCAATGTCAGCAGCTTTTCATAAATGCCCATGATCAGTACCGCCTTATTTAATCTGCAGGTTCTGGCGCGCTACCAGCTCGCAGCCCGGTACAGTTTCACCGGCCTTGATAGCCTTTTTGACTGCAACCTTGTCCAGCTCCGGATCTTTGAATTTCAGGAATTCTTCCGGAACATCGCCGATGCACTTTGCGTCAAACTCTACCGCTTCGCTTTTGCGGAAGCTCATGGCCACCTTCGCAGTCTCAAACTTTTTGCCGTTCAGATAGCGGCTCAAAAAGCCTTTAAGGCTTTCCGCCTTGGCCTTGGCTGCCTTTTCACGTTCTGCGAAAGCGTTTTTCTGCGCTTTCAAGGCTTCTGCATCCGCCAACAGGTTTTTATACCAGCAGCCCAGGTTCTCGATCTTCTTGTCGCGCTCCATTTCCAGAGCAGCGATTGCTTCAAGGTCGATGATTTCGCCGCTTTCGGTATCTACAACACGGCTTTCGTCCAACTTGACGCAGGCCGCCAGTCTTTCGTCTATATCAAACAGTTTCATGCTATGCCTCCTTTAAACTTACGTTATTCACGATGTTCTGCAGCTCCCGGGTGGTAAGGCCGGCGAACTGGTCCATGTTAAACATTTCTTTGGTGATGCCTTTTGCAAGCAGCTGATTTTGGAAGTAGTCCATTGTCAGGCCGTCATAATCTCTTTCGTTCATCTGCGCACCTCAATGGGAATGAGCACTACATCTCCCACCTGAAGGTCACCCTTCAGGTTGCTGATCTTCTTTGTATAAAAGATGACCTCGCGAATATCTCTGCGGTCTCCTTCGCGCTGCATGGTGTCACCCACCAGGTGCCAAATGGTATCCCCTTCGCCGGCCGTAGCCTTCACAACATATTTTTCCGTCGGACGTGTTGCGTCCCATGCAGCCCAAACGCAGCAGGCCGCGAGCAAAATCATAAGTATCTTTTTCATATTCCGCGCCTCACTATTCTTTATACTCGCATTGACATTCCTGGTTAATCAGGTAGTCTTGCAGCGCCTGCGCCGACACATAACGGTAATTTCCGCGCGGCACATAACGCAGCAGCCCTGCGTCAATCTGTTCACGCAAAAATCTAGGTCCGCAGTTCAGCAGAAGGCATGCCTCTTTCGTGGAATACAGCAGGCGAGTTGGTACGTTCGCCGCTTTGCGTGTACGCTGTTCTTCTTTGGTCGGTCTTCCTGTTCTTGCCATGTTAAACCCTCTTTTCTTGGTAGCCTCCGTGTTATAATGTGATTACAGCAAGGAGGTGATTTTACAGTTAGTAGATTTTATACCAGACATCATCCTCACGCCCCGCAAAACTTGTTGATAAAGTACTGCTGGCCTTTGCCTTCAACAATTCTTTTCTTAACTTCTTCGCGAAAAGCGTCTTCTCCAATATGCAGAAGTTTATAAGCTTTCGTTTTGGATAATCCAACTTCTTTGCACCAAGTTGTTACGTTCAACTTTACTGAGCATACTTCGATGAATCGTGTTTTTCTTTGATGCCCAAGGTTGAAAGCCTTAGATACCCATCTGCAATTTTCTGGGCAATAGTCCATGTCGTTGTTTATCCTATCCAGTTCTAACCCATCTTGGTATCCGTTATTTACAGCCCAATTATGGAAATTAGCAAAGGTAAGCCAGTCATCACAGATTTTTATTCCTCTGCCACCGTAATTTTTATAAGAAACTGCTTTCGGATTCAAACATCTGGCTTTCATCCCATTCCATATAACAAAAGTTCTGGGTTTTCCGCCGGTCGTTATCCCATGTTTTTCAAGCTGTGCAACATGCAAGTCATGGGCATAACATCCACAAGATTTTGATTTTCCTCGAAGCAGCTTACCGCTAGGAACAATATGCTCCTTGCCGCAATCACAGCGACATAACCATAAAACATTACGGTATTTGTTTTTACCACATGGCTTAATAGCCACCAGTCGCCCGAAGCGTTGATTACTCAAATCCTTCACTGCATTTGCCCCCTAAAAATTTATTTGCAAAGTAAATTTGTGCTTTAGGAGTTACCTTAACCGTTTTGTTGACAGTTACGTGACCATCAGCATGGATAATTGGTGTTTCTTTTACCCTGAACAGCCCTAATTCCATCGAGCGCTGCGTAGGGCTATTATAATCAGCACCCTGACGCTTAATCAGATAGCCGTTGTCACGCAGCCATTGGAACAAACGCTTCTGTCCGGTGTTGTAACCGTTCTGCTTCAGAATCTTGGCCAAATCGCCGATGAGAATAGTGCTGTCGCTTGCGCTCACCGCGTCCGCAAAAAGCACCTTCGGCTTCGCCGCCTGCAAGTTGGCTTCCGCCTGCTGGCGAGCTGCTCTTTCCTCTTTTAAAGTTGTTGCCAGCTTTATAATCGTGTCAGGGTCAGTTAGCGCCTGCTCGATTTTATCAGGCGTCAGATAGCCGCCGTGTTTTCTAATTGCCGGCAGCACTTCACCAGTCACCCACTCTTGAAAAGCCTCTGCTTTTTCAGTTTTAGCTCTCATTACCAAACTATAAAGTCCGGCTTCGTCGATAATAGTAATCTGTTGTTTACCGCCAGGGGTGTCACAAAACGTTACCCCCTTATGATTTTCCTTTACATGGTCGGCAAGAGCTTTGCGGGAGTTACTGTACCGCAAAGCTTCACAAACATCTTTGCCAACAAACCAAGGTTCTCCATTCTGTTGAATGGTACGAATCTGTCCGAAGTCGGGACTGTCGAAAATCTGTAAGTTGTTCATGTTGCACCTCTTTTTCTGTTCTACTTTTAGTAGAGCTATTGGGCAAAAAAAATATCATCATAAGATACGCCAAGAAATTCCGAGATAATTTTCGCTTGCTTAATAGTTACCTCATCAGGATTTTCCTCTAATTTGCGATAAGTTTGGACATGAACTCCCAGCTTTTCAGCCATTTCGTCCTGTGTCTTTTCTCTCACAAGGCGTATCTGCTTCAAAGATAAGCCCATTTTGAACACCTCCTTTGTTTGATTTACAAGTCTATTATAATCTACTTTTAGTAGAGTGTCAACTACTAAAAGTAGATTATTTTCGTTCTTATGTTGATTTTTTTCTACTTTTAGTATATGATAGTGATATAAAAATAAGAAGGGAGCAACATCATGGGAATCAGTGAAAATATTAAGTTGTTGCGCGAACAATATGGATTATCGCAAAAAGAATTAGGTCAAATTGCAGGTGTTAGTGATAAAGCTGTATCAACATGGGAACAAGGCATAAAAGAGCCACGCATGGGAGCTATTCAAAAAATAGCTGACCATTTTGGCATACAAAAAAGCAATATTATTGAAGATAATGGTTTGCAGAGCCAATCCGTCCCCCTCACCCCGCGCGATGAACGCCAAATCGCCGCCGACCTCGAAAAAATGCTTGCCGACCTCGACAGCAAAAACTCTATGGCTGCCATGGGCGGTACCGTTGAAGATGATGAAGACAGAGAACTCCTGAAAGCAAGCCTGCAGGCTACCATGCGTCTGGCTAAGAAAATCGCCAAAGAAAAATACACTCCTAAAAAATATCGCCACGAAGAGGAATAATATCATGGATATCAAGGCTGCTGTCAAGCAGCTTACACATAAGCACAAAACAAATAACCCCTATGAGCTGGCGCAGCTGCTGAACATCATCGTCATGTACGCAGAGCTTGGCAGCACATGGGGCTACTTCACTACATATAAGCGTTCCAAGTTTATCATCATTAACCAGAACATATCCGAAGAATTGCAAACATACACCTGCGCCCATGAGCTTGGCCACAGTGTTTTACATAAAGGCGTATCGACGCCATTCCTCAAAGCCCATACCCTTTTCAGCATTGATAAAATAGAACGGCAGGCCAACACCTTCGCCGTGGAACTGCTCCTGCCGGATGAGCTGCTGCAGCAGTATCCGGAAACCTCCATCCACCGCCTTGCTGACATGGTAGGCGTGCCGATGGGGCTGGAAGTGCTGAAGAAGTAAAAAAGAACTTGGTAAAAACAGCCTTTTTTACCAAAGACGTTAGGTGTCTTTTGGGAAAAGTGCCTTTTTTACCAAAGACGTTAGGTGTCTTTTGGGAAAAGTGCCTTTTTTACCAAAGACGTTAGGCATAAAAAATACCGCCAGCGCAAGGCTGACGGCGGAAGAAATTGACGATATTATTGATGTTAAGCTGGCCAAGCTCCAGCGCAAGGCAGAAGAAGGCGCGGAGAGTTTAGGATAATACAATAAAGCCGATACCTTTATTTCGTAAAGGTATAATATAAACACCTTTAAATTTTTGCTTTTTTTAAAGGTATTCTCTTGATACCTTTATTTCGTAAAGGTATAATATAAACACCTTTAAATTTTCGCTTTTTTTAAAGGTGTAAATAAATAACGTTTCGAACAGTAATTAAGGAGAGATAAAAATGTATAATTACAGTCAACCATATAATGATTTACCAACACTTCCACCTGTTGAAGACGTTGAAACGAAGGTTATTTTAAAAAAAGCTATTTCTGCAAACAAAGCATTAGCAGAATTAAGAGGTTGGTCATTCACTCAAGCTAACCCATTTCTTTTGCTTCAATCAATTACATTGCAAGAAGCCAAAGCATCTAGTGAAATTGAAAATGTAGTAACTACGAACGATGAGTTATATCAGGCATTGTCTGCGCCAGATACAGCCAACATTTCAGCATCAGCGAAAGAAGTCATGCATTACAAAGAAGCACTGTGGCAAGGTTATTCTTTGATAAAAAACGATTATCCTATTACCATTAATATGTTTATTGACTTATTTCGCATTGTAAAAAGAAGATCGGACGGAATAAGAAAGCTTCCAGGTACGTGTTTAAAAAACAGTTTTAACGAAGTAGTATATACACCGCCCGATAACGAAGGCGATATACTCCGGCTTCTATCCAATTTAGAAGGATATATTAATGTTGATGACGACGATATTGACTTATTAATTAAGCTGGCTATAATTCATTATCAATTCGAGTGCATACATCCTTTCCCCGACGGCAACGGCCGTGTTGGTAGAATTATCAACGTTTTGTATTTGGTTCAAAAGCAATTGCTGAATTTCCCTATTCTTTATTTATCTAAGTATATAATCGAAAATAAAACAGCCTACTATAAAGCTCTTAAAGGTGTTACTGAAAAAAGAGCATGGGAAAATTGGATCATTTACATGTTAGATGCTGTCGAAACTACAGCCATCACAACGCTGAACCTTATAAAAGAAATTCACAATTCACAAGAATCCAGCAGAAAATTTATTAAAGCTAACCTTCCTAAAATCTATTCAAAAGAACTTGTTGAATTATTGTTTGAGCAACCTTATTGCAAGATTGATTTTCTTGTCAACAGAGATATCGCCAAGCATCAAACAGCTTCCAAATATCTTAAACAACTCTGTGAAATCGGCGTTTTAGAAGAAACGACAAAAGGAAGGGAAAAGTATTTTATAAATAAGGAACTCTGGCAAATTTTGACACATCAATAAAAATACCGCCAGCGCAAGGTTGACGATAGAGTAGAACGTTTAAAGCATCTTGCTTCTAATCAGTCGTTCCATTATAAGCAACCGCTTTTCATTTTGCTTTTTATCTTTATAGTAGTATTCCATAATCTGTCTTACATGTAAAGAGCATATCCATCCAGCTATAAAAAAACTAATTACAGTATTAGCAATTAAGATAATGATTATAGTGATTGTTTCCACGATACCACCTCTGGATATATCATACCATATGTTTTATGCTATAACAACATAGTCAGTTTTAAAATACCGCCAGCAAATGAAAAAGCGCCCGGTGTTACCAGCACCGAGCGCAGTGCGGAGCGTGTTACCAGCACGCAGCCGCTTTGTAATCCCTCAATTCATGGCAAGAACAGAAGCTGATTACCTTTTTATTATATCAGCTCCGTTCAATTAAATAAAGGAGTTGACGCAATAATGTCCATCATTTATAAAAAAGACCGCAAAAAACCTTATTACTTTTCTTTTTCTACCGGTCAGAAGCTGGCGAACGGTTCCTACAAACGTATCCATTCCGATACCGGTTATGCTACCAAGGCAGAAGCCGAAGCAGCAGAGATGACCGCCAAGCTCGCGATCAGGAACGGCACCTACGTCGAACCAACTAAAATGACAGTTGCTGAAATGCTGGAAAAGTTTCTGGCCACAAAGGTTGAAATACGCCCTTCCACCAGAATACAGTACCAGGCATCTATCAACCACATCAAAGAACATCCGCTGGCGGACCGCCCGCTGCAGAAAGCCGGCGTGCTGGATGTAGAAGACTGCCGCAAGTTTTTGTACGACCAGGTTGATTCCGGCAGGCTCAGCATGAGCACCATCCGCGAGGACCTCAGCTTTTTATGCAGCGCCTTTACCTGGGCAGCTGATGTAGATCTTATTTATAAATCTCCGGCACGCCGGCTGAAGCTGCCACCCAAGACTAAACCGCAAGGCATCCATACACCGGTTGAAAACATTATGGAGATACTGAGAATCGTCAAAATCGAATCTTACGATACCTTATATATTCCTCTGCTGCTGGCAGGCTTTTGTGGCCTGCGTATCAGCGAAATCTGCGGCATTCAGCTTGATAAGATATCTGCTGACGGCATAAAGGTAGAAAACAACCTTTGCCGTGTACGCAACAAGCCCGGTGTAGTCAATGCTGACGGCACAGTAAGCAAGGTGCAGCTTGCACCCTTAAAAACGGAATCATCCTACCGTATCGTTCCCATAGCAAGCTTTGTATGGCAGGAAGTCAGCGCCTATATAAAATACCTGGGCCAATGTAAAAAAGAAGCCTACAGCAAACGCTATAAGCTCCTTAACGACCCGGTCCGTGTTGTTGATACAGAATACCTTGAACCGGCATGGCAAAATGACAAGAACCTGCTCTATGTCTTTCCGGATAACGGCAGAAGGCACCTGCGCGACTTCGTAGAACGGAAATGGCGCAACTTCAAAAAATCCAATCCTACCATGCTAAGGTTTTTGTCCAAACATCCGGAGCTGCAGAAAATGCGGCTGCATGATTTCCGTCACAGCTTCGGCAGCAACCTGCGCGACCAAGGTGTTTCCGTTGAAGATATCTGCGAGCTGTTAGGCCACAATGACGCAGAATTCACCAGGCGCACCTATGCGCTGCCTTTAGAAAATACTCATAAAAAGGCTATCGACTTCTACGAAGAAAAATTAAAAAGAAAACTTGTGAACTTCTTGTGAAATATTAGAGAATCGGAGTTAAAATGCCGGTTCTCTATTTTTATGCAGGAATTTTTGCGAATTATAAAGCCTAAATATCCCATATTACCTAGCGTTCCAAGGGATTGTTGACAGATTGTTGACAGAATCACCCTTTTATAAAGTAATTCAAATACTGTATTTAGTCGTAAAAACAAAAAGAACCGCATTCTCATGCGGTTCCTGAAGTTTTTAATTTGGTCGGGGCGGCGAGATTCGAACTCACGGCCTCTTGTACCCGAAACAAGCGCGCTACCAAACTGCGCCACGCCCCGACATTTGTTGTTGCTGTTCATCAGCAACGAATGTAATTATAAAGCATCTTTAAGCTTTTGTCAACACTTTTTTTGAAAAATTTTATCCTTGGGTCACAACGCGGATGCTGGTAACCTCAAAAGCCTCAGCAATAGCCGGTAAAATTTCTCTTTCAATGTTGGTACGGTGCAGCTCGCTTTCAGCAACAATCATGATACGGGTATCAGCATAGTTGATGTTATGCACCTTGCTTACCAGGCGCTTGAAGGTTTCCTCACCGATAATTTCCTTCAGCTTTTGCAGACGTGCAAACACCTCCGGTTTTTCCTTCTGCATACGTTCTTCCAAGGGAGAGAACGGTACAGTCACAACTCTGGCATCACGGGCCAGGACATAATTCTCCTCGCCTTCGCCAGGTACTACTAAATCGTCACGCATAATTCTTCCTCCATCTCTATATCCAATTAAATGAACCTGCATAACGCAGAATTTATTCCCTTTTATTATATGTCACAAGCACTTTTTCGTCAAGCAGCAGGAAATTTAGCATTAAACGAGAATACTATAAAAAATACATTTGACGAGGGGTGTTCATATATGTCTATGAAAGAAGATTTTAAAAAATTTGCTATGCGCGGTAATGTTATGGATATGGCCGTCGGCGTTATTATCGGCGGTGCTTTCGGCAAAATCGTCAGCTCGCTGGTAAACGATGTCGTTATGCCGCCTTTAGGTATGGCGCTTGGCAAGATGGATTTTTCCAATCTGTTTATCAGCCTCAACGGCAAGGAATATGCTACACTGGAGGCAGCAAAAAAGGCTGGTGCGCCTGTGCTCGCTTACGGCAGCTTCATTAATTCCGTACTGGATTTTCTGATTCTCGCTTTTGTCATCTTCCTGATGATTCGCCAAATCAACAAGCTCACTCCGGAACCAGCACCTGCACCGGAGCCGCGTCTGTGCCCTTACTGCAAATCCGAGATCGCCGATGACGCAACCCGTTGCCCGCACTGCACATCTCATTTGGAATAACAGTTTACACTTTCGGCTGATATTCGGGATTTTTTCCTGCATATCAGCTTTTTGCTTTCCTAATGTCTTTTTTGTTTGCTAAAAACAAGCTTATATTGTATAATGTAGATTATATATATCGCCTAGGCTGTTTTTCACAGCTTAAATTTTAAGGAGGTTATCTGATGTCTGTTTATGACGTGCTTATGGAACGTGGCTTTATTAAGCAAATGTCCCATGAAGACGAGATTAAAGAATTATTAGAGAAGGAAAAAATCACCTTTTATATCGGTTTTGACCCCACCGCGGACAGCCTGCATGTAGGCCATTTCATCGCCCTGATGATGATGAGCCATATGCAACGCGCAGGCCATCGTCCTATCGTACTTTTGGGCGGCGGCACCGGCATGGTAGGCGACCCGAGCGGCAAGGACGAAATGCGTAAAATGCTCACTCCGGAATTCATCGCTCACAATATTGCCTGCTTCAAAAAGCAAATGAGCCGTTTCATTGATTTCGGTGAAGACAAGGCTATTATTGTCAACAATGCTGACTGGCTGTTAGACCTGAACTATGTTCAGCTGCTGCGCGAGGTTGGCGTACACTTTACCGTTAACCGTATGCTGGCTGCCGAATGCTTCAAAAAGCGTTGGGAAAAGGGCCTGACCTTCTTTGAATTCAACTATATGATTATGCAGGGCTACGACTTCTGGAAGCTGCACCATGACCATAACTGCATTATGGAGCTGGGTGGCGACGACCAGTGGTCCAACATGCTTGCCGGCGTAGAATTAATCCGCCGCAAGGATCAAAAACCTGCTTACTGCATGACCTGCAAGCTTTTGACCACCAGCGATGGCCGCAAGATGGGCAAAACCGAAAAGGGTGCTCTGTGGCTTGACCCAGAAAAAACTTCTCCGTATGATTTCTATCAATACTGGCGTAATGTTGCAGACAGCGACGTAGAAAACTGCCTGTCCCTGCTGACATTCCTGCCGATGGATGAGGTTCGTCGTCTGAGCGCACTGAAGGATGCAGCTATTAACGAAGCTAAAAAAGTTCTGGCCTATGAGGTTACCAAGCTTGTTCATGGCGAAGAAGCAGCGCGTCAGGCGCAGGAAGCTACCGAAGCACTCTTCGGCGGCAATGCCAAAGACATGAGCAACGTACCGGCAATCGAAATTACCCCGGAAGATATGACTGCCAAGATTATCGATGTACTGACTGCCGCTAAGGTTTTCAGCAGCAAACGTGAAGCTCGTCAGTTAATCGCCCAAGGCGGCCTGACTGTAGCAGACACTGTCCTGCAGGATGCAGAAGCATGCCTGAGCGCAGACATGTTTGATGCAGATAAGAGCCTGTTAATCCGTAAGGGTAAAAAGAAATATTTCCGTCTGCTGGTAAAATAAGCCTTTTAAAGCCATCTATGCTCCTGACGGACTAGGTGGCTTTTTCTATGATTTCAAAATACAGACTACTCTTTTAATTAAGGTAGTAATAAGGAGTTCTTAATGCAAAACGATAAAATCAACTTTTCATTGATCATCCCTATCGGCCTGATGTTATTTTCCTTTTTCTTCGGTGCCGGTAACTTAATCTTCCCGCCCGTTCTGGGACAAATGGCAGGCGAAAACATTGGCTGGGGCATGTTCGGCTTCTGCCTGAGCGGTGTTGGCTTCCCGCTTTTGGGCGTACTTGCTATGGCTATGAAGCAAAGCGATAACCCGGACTCCATTGCTATGCCTATGCATCCCCTGTATGCACGCGCTGTTACTATTCTCTGCGCACTGGCTATCGGCCCGCTGTTCGCTATTCCGCGTACCGCTGCCGTTTCCTTTGACACCGGTATCCACAGTCTGCTGCCTGCTTCCTGCGAAGCTATCGGCCTGCCGGTATACACCGTGTTATTTTTCGTTCTGACCTATTTCTTTTCTATTAATCCGTCAAAAATTATCGGTCATATCGGTAAATTTTTGTCCCCCATGCTTTTGATTTGTCTGGCAGTTCTCGTGGTCTGCGTTTTCGTAAATCCTACCGGCAGCCTGAAAATGCCTAATCCGGACTTCGCTGCATCTCCGTTCTTCCGCGGCTTCCAGGAAGGCTATAATACCATGGACCTTCTGGCAGCAATCCTGTTCGGTTCTATTACTATCAAGGCTATTGAGGCTCAGGGCATTACCGATAAAAAGGTTCTGACCAAGCTCTGCTCTTATGCCGGCCTGATTGCAGCCTTCTTCCTTGCTATCATCTATGCAGCACTGGCTTACACCGGCGCACTGAGCATCAATGTTTTCGGTGTTATTCCTAACGGCGCTACTCTGCTCAGCAAAATCTGCACCTATTACATGGGCTTCGGCGGTCAGGTTGTATTGGCCTTGATTATCTTCTTCGCCTGCCTCACCACCAGCATCGGCCTGACAACCGCTATCTCCGGTTATTTCTCCGAGCTTAGCAATAATCGTATACAATACGAGCGACTGGTATTCTTCATCTCTGCTTTCAGCCTGGTAGTAGCAAACTTCGGTCTGGAAAACATCATCAAGTTCTCCATTCCTGTTATCTGCATGCTCTATCCGATTATTATCGCTCTGGTAATTCTCAACATCGGTCGTGCAATTATCCATGATGATCAGCTGACCTTCCGCATCTGCCTGATACTGACAACTATTTTCGCTGTTTTCGACGGTCTGCGCGTTGCCAACATCCGCTTCATGGCATTGGATAACTTCCTGGCGCAGAACCTGCCGCTGTTTGACATCGGCTTCGGCTGGGTTGTTCCCTGCTTCGGCGGTATCGCTGTAGGCCTGCTGCTGAAGGCTGCAAGAAAAGCTAACTAATAAATTTATTCATAATCAATTAGAGAGTAAGGTGTAATTTATGTCTAACGAACAACAATGCAGCAATGCATCTTCCTGCGGCCGCAGCAGCTGTGAAGGCTGTCCTTCCGCAGCAGCTGAAAAAACACAGGCAACTGATTTCCGTGCGCAGCTCAATCCTATGAGCAGCGTCAAAAAGGTTATCGCCGTAGTCAGCGGCAAGGGCGGTGTAGGCAAGTCCCTCATCACCGGTCTTTTAGCAAGCAGTATGCAGCGCCGCGGTAAGCGCTGTGCTGTTTTGGATGCTGATATCACCGGTCCGTCCATGGGACATAACCTGGGCGTAAACGGCAAGGCCAAAGCCAACGAAATCGGTATTCTGCCTCTGACTGCTCCCTGCGGTCTGGAGGTGCTTTCTGCCAATATGTTTTTGAAGAATGATTCTGACCCTGTTGTTTGGCGCGGGCCTCTGCTCGCCGGTATGGTAAAGCAATTTTGGAGCGATGCCATCTGGACAGATATAGACTTTATGTTTGTTGATATGCCGCCGGGAACCGGTGACGTACCGCTGACCGTCTTCCAATCCCTGCCTGTTGACGGCATTATCATCGTAACCTCTCCGCAGGAGCTTGTTTCCATGATTGTTGCCAAGGCAGTAAAAATGGCACGCATGATGAACATTCCGATTCTCGGTCTGATTGAAAACTACGCTTACTTCCATTGTCCCGATAACGGTAAGGATTACGAAATCTTCGGCCCCAGCCATCTGGCAGAAACTGCCGATGCCTACGGTCTGAAGGTGCTCGCCCGCCTGCCTATTAACCCGTCCCTGGCAGCGGCCTGCGATGCAGGCAAGCTGCCGGACTGCCATGTAGCAGAGCTGGACGATTGCTGTGATTTTTTAGCTGATAATTTTCAGTAAGCATTTTTAAAGGGAGGCTTTTGTCATGTCTATAGAAAAGGTTCGTACATATTTGAAACAATTTAATGCAGATAATCGTATCATAGAGTTTGCAACCTCCAG
>ENA-OOXT01000176-OOXT01000176.1-human-gut-metagenome-genome-assembly--contig:-NODE-176-length-48760-cov-3.459645_pt1 | contig 48760 bp, 47 predicted proteins | sample MGYA00241590_ERZ501349 | MGnify/ENA primary metagenome ERZ501349 (study PRJEB25962, sample SAMEA2042838) | human gut metagenome | biome: human gut; feature: human-associated habitat; material: faeces...
GAAAGAGTGTAGGATTTACAGCAGAAGGATTATGTGCTGAATGTGCTCGTGTCTATAATATTCATAGAATGACTCAAAAGGTTGTAACAGCAACAAATAAAGCATTGGATTTATTAGTTTTACAAAAACGTATAAAAGTTGTAGAGGGTAAGATACAACGCGTTTAATTTTTGTTTCGTAGTGAAAGTGAGGATTTATAATATGTCTAAATTAAATATTGATCAGAAGAATATTAAGTCATTATTTTCTGATAAAAAAGCTGATTTTCTAATTCCGGATTATCAGCGTCCATATGCATGGGGTGAAAAGGAATGTCAAACTCTGTGGGATGATATCTTTTCCTTTGCATTTCCTGATAATGATTGTGATAAATTTGATTCTGATAATGATGAATATTTTTTAGGCCCAATTGTTACATTCAAAAATGTAGATGGGCGTCAGGAGATTATTGATGGTCAACAAAGGCTTACTACCTTAATGCTTTTGCTACGAGCTTTCTATGCCAAATATGGATTTATGAAGGATGCTTTAGCAATTAAAACTAGTGAAATGCTTGAACAATGTATTTGGAAAACAGATGAGTTTGGTAAACCAAATAAGAATAAATTAAAAATCAGTTCAGAAGTAGCTACAGATAATGAGAAAGATGAATTTCTAACAATTCTTAATACTGGTGATGCTTCTGGAATGAAGAGTAAATATTCAAAAACATATAGATTTTTTAAATGCATATCCTAGTTATTTTGCGCATCTTCCTGTACGTATTTTAAATAATTGCATTTTACTTCCTATTGAAGCTGAATCACAAGATACGGCTTTACGTATTTTCTCTACACTAAATGATCGAGGTTTACCACTATCAGATGCGGATATATTCAAAGCTCAATTCTATAAGTACTATACAGAAAAAGGCGAAAAAGATAGCTTTATAAAACGATGGAAAGAATTGGAAGTATTATGTAATGATATTTTTCATCCTATATCTGGATCTCCAATGGATGAACTATTTACTCGTTATATGTATTACGAAAGAGCTTTACAAGGGAATAAGTCTTCAACAACAGAAGCTCTTCGTAAATTTTATGAACGTGACTCTTATACGCTGTTAAAAAGGGGTGAGACATTAGATAATATCATTGATTTAGCAAACTTTTGGAAAGATGTGTTATCACAAAATAATGATCGCTTTTCAGAAAGAAATTTAAGACTACTCTATATTTTAAATTATGCACCTAATGGCATGTGGACATATTTCTTATCTGTCTATTATATGGCTAATAGAGATGATAGTGGAAACTTAGATGAAAATGATTTAGACAATTTTTTAAATCAAACAATCGCATTTGTGTGGGCTTATGCAGTAACAAATCCTGGTGTCAACGCCCTTCGTACTCCAGTATATACAGAAATGATCAACGTAGTAAACCATAAATCAGTAACTTTTTCGGGTTTCTTAATTGAACGTAATCATGTAAAAAATGCATTGATGAATTATGTATTTAGTAATAATCGTGCAATAACCAAATCAATGTTAACTTGGTGGGCTTACCAACAAGAAGGACAAGAACTGTTATCATTAGAAAACGTGTTTGAAATTGAACATATCTATCCACGTAATAGGCAAGATAAAGAAGGTACGCTTTCAGATGCTAAAAATATAGAATCATTAGGAAATAAAGCAATCTTAGAGAAAAGAATCAATATTAGAGCGTCTGATTATCGATTTACAGATAAAACAAAATATTATATTGGATTTACTAACTCTCGTAATCAGAAAAAAGAGGGAACAAAGAATAAAGAGTTACTTGTAATGTCTGATACGAAAAATGACTTTGATGAAGCAGATATCATGAAACGTCACGATTTAATTATTGATAGTTTTATTTCGTATCTAGATAAGAATACGCTTCTTAAATAATTGATTAATTAGCAATTTGGAATTCAACTATCTAAATTGCTATTTTTAATAACAATATTACATAAACTGAGTATTCCATGGCAAGGGAGCCACCAATTCCATTTGTACTGAGCCATGCAATCCATCGTTGAGAGCCGCTGAATCCACAACGAAAGCCACTTCAAATTATGAAATGACTCTCGTTTTTTTTGTTAAACTTAAATATTTACTTTCTGTTTATTATAAATATTTTATTATTATATATAAGTATAGTGATTAATCGTTATTATTTGAATAGAATTAAAAATAGAATCATAAATATGGAACCGAATGTACCTAACCACATAAAAAAGGAGTTTGCTTTTTTACTTGCATAGCATAGTTTAAAACATATGCCTTTTTTTATTGGATACAATAAAGGAATATCTTTTTTGTTTAATAGATCTAAGAATAAATGAGAAAGATATCCAATTAAATAAAATGGTATGATATTTAAATTAATTATACCTATAGCAACAGTAAATAGAAACATTGCTAAAAAGGAATGTGTGAAGGTTCTGTGATTGGATAAATAACCTTTTATCATAAGTATTAAATAGGAGACAATGCCTATACAGACACAAATTTTATCTTTCGATAGACTAGCATAAAATTCAGACTTGTTAGTTATAAATAAAATAAAAACCATTATGCCTGCAATGCCAAAAGAAAGTAATTGTCCAATTAAAGCATCATGTTTATAGTCATTATCAACAGTGTCTATATCTGCTGCTACACCACCTAATGCTCCACCTGCAATTGCTAAGGCACATTGGGATATTGTTGTTGGCTGAAAAATAGCTAGAGTTGATAAAACTCCAATAGCTACGTGTGTTTTTCCCATCATAGTATTGTCTCCTTAAATCTTTTTATTGTTTACTATAATAATATCATTGTGATTATAAATAACAATTGTTTAATTGAATATCTATTGATGTTGAAGTAGTAATAGACGGTAAATTCGGTGCAGTTTTATTGGTCATAGTAGTTTAGAAACATGCTTGGTTTGGTGTAACCGAACCCCCTTAATGCCACAGCTTAACTGTAGAGAAGAGGAGATTTTAGTATTTAAAAAGCATTGTTATTTGATGCCCTTGAAATCTTAGGATATTACGCATGGAAAAGTCCTGGTGATACGGTGACGAGATCCGTTGCCATAATCCGCATTTTTGATTTAGATATAAAATCATATCCTAATTGTTAGATCTATAAATGGCACTTATGAATGGATTAGGTAGATCAAAATGATGGAATATGTGCTCTCAATAGTGGATGTATGAACTTAAAGATTACTGAATACCCGTTTAATCTATCAAATTCCTTATGAAAGCGCTATAATGGTTATATATGTTGGGTGGGTTAATATATGAAAGATTCAGTTTTTATCGAAGAATCAAATCATTTTGATTATATACAAAAAGAAATCAAGAGTGTAATAAATAAGGATAATAATTTAATTAATCAATTAAGTAAAAACATAAAAGAAGATATAGGGTTTGATGATCAAGAAAATATTAAATACCAAATTGATCATAGAAAAAAATGCATAGATGAGAAGAATAATTTTGAGAGATACAAAAAAGAACCTTATTACGGTCGTATCGATATAGACACAGATAATTCTGTGAAAAGTTTCTATATAGGTAAAAATAATATTCTTGTACACAGTAGTATTAAAGATGGTCAGTGTAGAGATCTGGTTTATGATTGGCGTACACCGATTGGAGATGCGTACAGAAATGAACAATTAGCCTATTATAAAGAAGGTAAAAACGAAAGATTTATTTCTTTACGAAGAAATTTTGTGATTAAGAATGGAAAGTTTATCAGTTATAATACTCCCTATGATGCGAATGAAATGAATTTAAGTGGAGAAGTAGTGGATCCATTTTTAATTCAGGTATTACGAGACAAACGTAGGGATTATGAATTAACAGATATTATTAAAACAATCCAGGCTGAACAAAATACGATTATGACTTTACCAATGGAAAAGAATTTTATTGTTCAAGGTTGTGCTGGATCTGGTAAAACAATGATTTTATTACATAGATTATCTTATTTGGTTTTTAATAATCCTAAATTTGATTGGAGCAAAGCTAAGGTATTAACACCAAATGAACTGTTTGACAAGCATATCCAGGCATTATGCAATGATTTGGAAATTGACATGATAAAAAGATACTCAGTTGAACAATATTATAAACATCTTCTTGATTTATATTTTGATAGTATAAAAGGAAAGATGCAATCTGAGTCAGAATTGAGTTGTTCATTATTGAAAGAGATTTATTCAACGGATTTATACAATAAAATCATTGAAAATTATGATTCATACTGGAAAGACAGTTTGGATAAATTACATTCTATGGATTTAAGTCAGCTTTTTAATAAATACAACTTATCATTTCCAACAAACATAACTTATGATTCATATGGATACAATAAAATTAATGAGATTTCATTAACATTATCTAAATTAAATGATAAGTATGAATCTGATATTAATGCATTAACTGAAAAAGAAAATACTATTTCTAAATCACTTAGTAAAGAACTAAATCTTCAACATGAGCAACAGCTTCAGATGAATAATCTGTATCAGTACTTAAAAAAGGATTTATCTGAATTATTAACAGTTGAACAAGAAATTTTTGATGAATTAACAGGTCAAATGAATGCAATTCAAGAATCTAAAGATAATATAGATAAACGTGTTGCTGAATTAACAGATGAAATTACAGAGTTAGAAAAACTGTCTGTTCAAGGAGACATTGATTATAGTAGTTATGAAGTCATATTAAATAATACGGATTATATTTCTAAACAGGTTGTTAATAAATTAAATGATAAAATTGAAAAAATCCAGGAATTAGAAAAACAACTTTCAAATGTACCATCTTATAATTTCGGAAAGATGAGTCGTATACGAAAAGAATTATCTAATTTGAAGTCATTGTTTGTTGCTTCTGCTTCAATTGAGTTTGAAAGTCAGAAAGAACAAAAAAACTCTTTATTAACTGAAAAGCGAAGAGAAAGATCTTTGTTGGGACGTAATTTAGCAGGGGTGAACAAGGATTTTGACAAAGCTTTGAGGAAATACAAAGAAGAAGCTAAAGCTTTAAATCTTGTTAAAGTCACTATAGAATTATTACATAATAATGAAAGTGTGTTATATACACCAGTTTTAAATAATAAGGAATTCTTATTCGAAGATAGAATGTATGAGTATGCATCTTATTGTGATCAGCATCGTAAATTAAATGACAGTATTTTAAATTTACAAAGCAGTCAAGAAAATTTGATTCTAGAGCGAGAAAGTATTGAAAAGAATAAACCTGCTGATGAAGAATTGAATTTAATTAATGAATTTGTAGAAAAAACAAATTCATTAAGATTTAGTAATATTTATAAAAATATTGTAGTCAATGAAATTATGCATATCTATGAAAAATTAGACATTAAATATGAAGAACTTAAATATAAGTACGCATATTTATACAGATTATTGTTGCGTGTTTTATATGATGGGCCTCTTACTCGATCAGATCAATTTTTATGTATTGACGAGGCTCAGGACTTAAGTCCTATTGAATATAAAATACTACAAAGATGTTTGGGCAAAGATTGTGTATTCAATATTTATGGAGATTTGAATCAGTTAGTATATACAGATGATGATATGGCATATAAAGGATTAGACGATTGGTGTGATATAGATTTCATTGATGAATCGGATATTTATGTTATGCAAGAAAACTATCGTAATACATTTGAAGTTACACAATATTGTAATGATGTGTTTGGAGCAGAAATCACACCGATTGGGTTACATGGAAAGCCTGTGGAAACTGGTAGTCTTGAACATGGATTAGCTTGGCTAAAAAGTAACTATGATAATAATCGAGATGCTAGATTTGCAGTTATTTATGGTCGTAAATCAAATGTAATTGAATCTTTTAAGAATGAATTACCGAGTTATATGAAATTATTAGTAGAAATATTATCTGTAGAATCTGCAAAAGGTCTTGAATTTGATTTTGTATTAGTGTTAGAGGATAACATGGAATACAATGAAAGATATATTTCTTATACACGTTCTTTAGATGGACTGTTTATTGTGTCAGATTAAAAATTCCAATATTGAAGTTATTAAATTATAAATAGTATATTAATGGGAGAAATAGGATATGAAACCAAGAGAGTTTGTAGAATCAACATGGCTAGACTATAGTGATGTGATTGGTGATTGTGTTTTGATGGATTTAAATGCTTATATAAAATTTCAGTTCTTGAATCATATAACTAAGGAAGCTATGGCTGAGAAGCTATATGATCATTTTATGATGGTTGAACTAATGAATACGTGTGATTTTAATAAGTTGATCAAAAGTTATTTTAAATGTTTGAATGATATTTTAGAATCACAGATTGAAACATCAAAACAGAAGACGCGTGCACAGAAGTATTATGAAAAGGCAGTTTCTATTAGTAAATCTAAAGAAGTGAATTTTCAGGATTTGATGGATTATACGCGCATTATGATGTGTTTATATATGGCGGTTACTAAAAATCAATCGAAGTTGATCTCTGACTTTGATTTGTCTAAGGAATGTTTGGATATGGATACGATTCTTATTTTTATTCGTAGAGAAACGGTTCCAGCACTTGGAATTAATAAGCGGAAGCCTCGTTTTGATTTCCATAATCCATATAGTATGGATTCCTGTATCTTATTAATTTTGACATTGCTTTTATACAAATTAAAGGATGGAGAATAGGTATGGATGAAATTGAAGTAATACGAACAATAGAGGAATTGCGTAAATTCTTGAATGATAAGAATTTTATGGAAATTGTAGTTCGTCAAAAGAATAAGCGTTTTAAAAAGTTCTATAAGGTAGCTTTAGATAGCATTTTTAAAGAGGCTGAACAGCAGGTTGCAGCCAAAGAAGTTTTAAAGGCGATTCAAAAGAATTCTAAGCTATTAAATCAGAATATGAAGATGATGAAGAATTTATCTAAGATTCAAAATATTGCACTGATTTTAGATGGTGTGAATTTAGTTTCGACTTGGGCTACATTTGCGATTCTATATGAAAAATTAAATTCTATGGAAGAAGAGATTGTTGGTGCAATAGAAAAGGTTCAACAAAGTTTAAATAAGGGGACTGAACTTCATATTAAAGCTGAATACAATAAGGTGATTAGTGATTATCAGGATATGTTGGATTGTCGTAAGAAACAAAAGCCTTATAGTGAAGAACAAATGCGTAAGTTAGTGGATTCATTATATGTTGTATTGGATATGATGATCGATTCTTTAAAATCGGATTTGATTGATAATAAGGACAATATGATTCTCACTGTATTTATGATGCTTTCGATGTATACTGCTTCATTGCGCTTCTTTGATGAACAATATTATTTTAATTATAAAGACATTTTGAGTGGTGATGAAGTATGGCATACGTCTCACAATAAATGGATGAGTTTGTATGATACTCTTACTCAATCTTGGTTTGTAGAATTATTACAAGATCATGGTGTTTTTGATTTAGGTTTAAATACAGACGAAATGGATACGTATTATAATGAGTTCTTAGAACAAGTTCAAGATCAAAAACAAGAAGTGATTGATAATCAAGAAATTATTTTAACCCTTCAAGATACGTCTTTATTGAATGTATTTCATGACAAAACGAGTGAAGAAATACAGAATGAATTGGAAAAAGAAATTTCTGAGATGTTTAATGGTATTGAGGGTGAGGATGCATCGAAATTATATGATTCGTTGCATAATCAAATTCAATATGCATAGAGAAAGTTGTAATTATGGATATAGATGTAAAACAATCATTAGCTAAATTATTATTAGCATGTTCAAAAGAGCAGGAATTGATTGATAAAGATGGTGGTCATTTAAATGTAAAGCAGGTTATTTTAAATAATATTGCTGGGTTTATAGAAATCATCTCTTTAGATCATGCAGATCTTCGTATGGGTTACTTTAATAAAGTGTTTCTTGGTTCTAAAGAAAAATTGAATGATAGCGTTTCTGTTCATTCTTGGTTTTCTGATTTTGAAACATTAAATTTAATACCTATTGTAAAAACTTTTTATGCCCAATTTGTGTATGAACTGGGTCGTTATTATTTGTTTAATAAGAATGATAAGAAAGATATTGTAAAGGATCATTTTATTCAATACATTAAACTATTGGATATTAAACAAGAGGAGAAACCTTTAGTTGTTGATAAAGTCAAAGAGGAAGTGGTTCAGGATGAAATTGAGGTGGAGTCTGCAGAATCTTTAGAAGATCTTCAAAAACAATTGGATTCCATGATTGGATTGGATGGAGTAAAGCAACAGGTACATTCAATCATTAATGAGTTGAAAATAGATGCACTTCGTAAGAGCAAAGGCTTGAAAGTTTCTAATACTTCTAAACACCTAGTATTTAAGGGAAACCCTGGTACTGGAAAGACAACGATAGCGCGATTATTATCTAAAATCTATAAGGAACTAGGAATCTTAGAAAAGGGTCAATTGGTTGAAGTGGATCGTAGTGAGATTGTTGCTGGATATGTTGGGCAAACAGCATTAAAAACGAAGGAAAAGATTGATGAAGCTATGGGCGGCATTCTCTTTATTGATGAAGCGTATACTTTGGCTAAGGGTGAGAATGATTTTGGTCAGGAAGCTATTGATACTTTATTAAAAGCGATGGAAGATCATCGTGATGAATTTATTGTGATTGTTGCTGGTTATGATGGGCCAATGGAATCTTTCTTACAATCAAATCCTGGATTAAAATCTAGATTTAATGAATATATTCATTTTGATGATTATTCTGAAGAAGAATTATTTTTAATTTTCGGATTGTTGTGCGAACAAAATGATTTTAGGATGGATTTAGAAGCACAAGATACATTAAAGTCATATTTAAACGACTTGTGTACTCATAAACCAGATAATTTTGCGAATGGTCGAGAAATGCGTAACTTGTTTGATAAGAGTAAAAAGGCTCATTCGAATCGTTTGGCTAGTTTGAATGAAATATCCGATAAGGATTTAATTACATTTAAAAAAGATGATGTATTAAAAGCAATCGAAGAAATGAAATCTGTATAAAAAAAACTAACCCCAGGAGCAAAGGCATCTCGATCTACATCTTACTGGCACAGCCAGCCCAGCTTTATCCATCACAAGTTAGTTTCTGTATGTATGATACTATATTTTTTGAAATAATTCTAGAGATTCAATTTCAATTGGTGGAGATAGTGATACTATCGCAGTTATAACGGGAAGTATTGCAGAAGCTGCTTATGGTATTTCGGAAGATATGAAAGAAATGGCTTTGTCTTATTTGGATGAGCCATTAAAAGATGTATTAAGAAGATGGAAGAAATATATGAGGGGGGTGACGAATCATGAATGAAGTGGTTGATTTATTGAATGAAATTTTGGATGAATTGAGAACAATGAATGAGAAATTGGATGATATTCGTGGAAATGAATATCGTGATGGTTCTTTAGAAGATATATTTGATAAATTAGATGAAATTAATGATAACATTGATTGAAATTAATGGTATGATATAGGCAATGATATATCTTTTTTCAAATCAGTTAGAATTAATAATATAATGTGGCATTGTCTGATTTGAGATGATGCCTTTTATTTTGTGGGGTTGGGTTATGCAGGATTTTAAGTTACTTACTAGACAATTGTTAGAAACATATCTAGGATCGAATACGTTGAGCAAAGTTGAAATTCAGGATTTTTTGGATTCCAATGCGAGTGTTATTGGTACGGGAAAACAAGAATTCTTTAAAAATATTGAGCACTTTTTAAATTCTTTCAAATTTGATGTGGAGAAAAGAAAGAATATTCATTTTGAATTTAAAGATTTAGAAATAGAAGAAAATATTGTGGATGATCAATGTGTCTTTGTGTATGGATCTGTTCAAATTTATGGTCTTTATGATAAAGAAGTTCCAATTATGCATTTGGATTCTCGCTTTACTATTATTTATGGAATTAGGGATGGAAAATGGAAGGTGCTTCATATTCATCATTCGATTCCAGATAAAGAACAATTGGAAGATGAAGAGTTTCCAATTACTTTAGGTAAACAGGTGCAACAGGCTCGACATGAAGTTGAGGCATTATCGGCTGGGTATTCCTATATTTGTTTGATTAATCTAGAGACAGGTGATGTGGAATTGATTAAAGGAAATAATCTTCCCGGCTTAAACGGACGCTATACTCAGATAGATCATAATATATTATTAGAGCAAGTAAATCGTTTGATTACCGAACCATTTAGGCAGAGTAGTGTTGAGTTTTATGATAGTACGACCATCGCAAAACGTCTTGAAGGAAAGAATTCCTTATTCCATACTTGTGAAAGGACAGATGGAACTTGGATTCTTTCGATGATTGTACCTCAAAAATATGATGAGAATGGTCGTGTTGTGAGTGTATTACTTGCCAATCGTGATTTTACGGAAGAAAAGAAGCGTGAGTTAGAACAGGAAGAGGCTTTACGCAAAGAAAAGATCAAGGCTGAAAAGGCCAATGAGGCCAAGTCCATATTCTTATTTAATATGTCACATGATATTCGTACACCGATGAATGCGATTTTGGGATATTCACAATTAATGAAGAAAGAATTAACAAATCCTAAACTCGTTCATTATCAAGAAATGATTGAACAATCGAGTCAATTATTACTTTCAATTATTAATAATGTATTGGATATGGCTCGTGTTGAAAGTGGTAAGATGGAATTGGATGAAAATTATGAAGTAGTGGGGAATATTACTCAACTTGTTTGTGGTGCATTTGCGGCGGAAGCTTCAAAAAAGAATATTGAATTAAACAAAATTGTGAATGTCGATCACAAACATATTATTACCGATTCTACAAAAATGCAGGAAATTCTATCCAATCTAATCAGTAATGCGATCAAATATACATCTGCTGGTGGTAAGGTAACAATCGATACAAGAGAACTTCCTTACGATAAAGAAGGCTATACTTTAATTCAAACAAAAGTATCGGATACAGGTATTGGAATGAGTGAAGAATTCTTACCATCCTTATTTGAATTATTTACACGTGAAAGAAATACGACTCTATCTAAAATTCCAGGTACTGGACTTGGTATGGCTATTGTCAAAAACCTTGTGGACTTAATGAATGGCAGTATTGAAGTAGAGAGTGAACTTGGTAAGGGTAGTACTTTTACGATTACTATTCCACATAAGATTGCGAATAAAGATTATACTAATAGAAATATTGAATCTTCCAATGAGTTTGATATTGATTTTAAGGGTAAAAGAATTTTATTGGCCGAAGATAATGAATTAAATGCTGAAATCACAACTACAATTCTTAGTGAAATGGGTTTTGAAGTTAAAGCTGTAGAAGATGGAATCCTTTGTGTGAATGAAATGCAACATCAACCAGCCAATACATACGATTTGATTTTAATGGATATTCAAATGCCAAATATGGATGGCTATAAGTCGACAGATTGCATTCGACATCTTTCACAACTTGAAAAGGCCAATATTCCAATTATAGCTATGTCTGCCAATGCGTTTGAGGAAGATAAGAAAAAAGCATTTGATGTAAAGATGAATGATTATATAACGAAACCCATTGACTTTCAAAAGATGGAAGAAGTATTAAAACATGTATTGAGTAAGAAGGATCCTCTTAGTTGAGGGTTCTTTTATCTTATGTTGTGTAAATGATTGATTTTGTGTTAGTTTAGATGTTAAAACCATATCTAATTCAACGAAAATAATGCGATTTAGACAAGATAGGATCATTCGCAACAAAATGCTTGGAGTTAATAATGTTTTCACATTGGCTCTTTATAATAGGAATTGGCTACTGGATGTAGTAACGGTGAACCCTCTGAATTAAAAGGATGATATCTTGAGTTCTCGATGATTCCGATTATGTAGGAGGACGTGTTTTATGTATATTTATCTGTACATTGATGTTGCCATGACTATCTTGGCTTTAGTTGAATTACTAAAAATTACATTATTGATTATAGAAAAATGTAAAAGACACTAGTTCACCCGCCCAAAGGATTAAACTAGTGTCTTTCGACATTAAATAATTCAGAGGAACCACTGTATCCAGTAGTCTTTCTGTATGATTATTAAACAATTGATATAAATAAAAGTCAAGTCTAAACTTATCTAATATAACGAAAACAAGGCAATTTAGATCAAATAGGAACTATTGTAATCCACAACATTTAAACATTAACTTACGACTTTATGTAGTGGTGTTTATCCTTGAAATAAAAATGATGATATCTTGAATTATCAGATAGATGTTTTCTTTGTATATTTATCCGTACAATAGTTTTAGTTGAATAACTAAAGATTACATAATGTAAAAGACACTAGTTCACCAAATGCTAAGGATTAAACTAGTGTCTTTACATTATCATTCAGAGGTACCACTGTATCTAGTGGTTTTTCTATTTGGCTTTATGCAAGAATATATTTTTTTAAATTCGTGACTTTATTTCATAAACATTTCATAAATGATTGATAGAATGGTTTCGGATAAGGAGTTGGTTTTTTTGATACATAATGCCTATGCATATATCACAAGAAAGAAAGTAAGGACGAGTATCTTGTTTTTGATACTTATGGTTATTCTTCTGAGTCTTTATGGATGCTTGAGTATTCTTTCATCCAATTTACGAATGGAAAAATCTTTAAATGAGGTGAGTCTGAGTTCGATTGTAGTACAAAAAAAGGATGGTTCTGAATTTGAAAACCAGTTATTTAATAATTCTGTATATGAATATGATTTTGTTTCTAAGTTAGAAGATGCTAAGACAGTTTCTATTAAGCAGGGTGTAAAACTGGATTCTTTACCTGAAGAATATAAGAATGTAGTTTCAGTAGTTGGAACAAATAACACTTCAAAAAATGTTTTATTTCGTAGTGGCGTATTTACTTTAATTTCAGGAAAAAATATTAATTCTAAGGATAGAAACTCTATTCTTATTCATTCGGATCTAGCTAAAAAGAATCATCTAAAAGTAGGGGACACAATATGTTTGAATTCTCATACTTATACAATCAAAGGAATTTTTGAAGGTAAGAAGCATGAAACATATACAGGTTTATCTTCGGATTTAAGTGAGAATACCGTATTTGTGGATTATCATTCTTTAGACACGAAAATGGTCCATAAAATGACAGTTTTCTCAAAGAAAGAAACGATGCTTAAACAAGTTCAATCCTTATATCCATCAAGTGAATATGTTGTGTCTAAAGATACGAATGCCTATAAATCGTCTTTAGAATCTATACAAAGTATGAAGCACATGATTCAGATTCTATCTTGTTCTATCATTGTGTGTGGACTTGTTGTCTTATCTTTAGTATTGGTTCTATGGCTAAGAGATCGCATTCATGAAATCGGTGTCTTGTTATCTATAGGAAAAAGTAAGATGGAAATTATTGTTCAATTTATATTAGAACTTGTATTTATATCCTTTCCATCAGGAATCATTCTATGTGCTTTTAGTGTAATTAAACATAATACGTTATGCTTCATATTAAGTTATGGCTTGTTGATGAGTATTATTATCGTTTCTGTACTAATGGCGAGTCTTACGATCATGATCAAAAAGCCAAGAGAAATATTATCGAAATTGAGTTAGGAGGAAAATAATGAGTATATTAGAAATAAAAGATGTAACGTATGGTTACACAAAATTAGAGCATATTTTATTTGAAGTGAATCAAAACTTTGAGTGCGGAAAGTTCTATGCGATTATTGGAAAATCAGGAGCAGGTAAATCAACCTTATTATCTTTATTAGCTGGACTTGATGAGCCAGACTCTGGTGAAATTTTATTTGAAGGAGAAGATATTTCAAAAACTGGATATACAAATCATCGTAAGAATCATATTTGTCTGGTGTTTCAAAATTACAATTTAATTGATTATTTAACACCATTAGAAAATGTACGCTTAGTCAATTCTAAAGCTTCGCCTTCCATTCTTTTAGATTTAGGACTTGAACAATCCCAAATCAATCGTAGTGTAATGAAACTATCGGGAGGGCAGCAACAAAGAGTTGCGATTGCCCGTGCCCTTGTAAGTAGCGCACCGATTATTTTAGCGGATGAACCAACGGGAAATCTAGATAGCGATACGGCTAGTGAAATTATTGATATCTTAAAGGCTCGTGCTAAAGAAAGAAATAAGTGTGTGATTGTTGTGACACATAGTAAAGAGGTAGCGGATGCCGCTGATGTTGTATATGAATTAAAAGATAAAAAATTAAAGAAGAGGGGGAAATAGAATGTTTAAGAATGCATTTAAATATGTAACTCGAAAAAGTGCGAAGTCAGTGATTCTATTTCTTGTTGTTCTAATTATGTCAAGCCTTTGTTTAGTCGGACTATCTATAAAGGATGCGACAAACAAAGCGTCCAATACATCATTAGGCTCGATTACCAATAGTTTTACAATGGAAATTAATCGTCAAGTTAATTTTGGAACACCTAGAGGTGCGGGCAATGTTAAGGGGAAGGACATTGAAAAGATTTGTGCTTCTAAAGATATTGACTCGTACGTGAAAAGAATCAATAGTGTAGCTGACTTAGTCGATCATGATATTGTTTTAACTTCAAATGAAAATAAGGAGCGTCTTACTAAATTTAAATCGACCGTGATGCTTACTGGAGTAAATGAATCAAAAAAAGAAACAAAGTTTGTATCAGGTGCCTATAAATTAGTTGAGGGCAAACATTTAAATAGTAATGATAAACATCAAATCTTAATGCATAAAGATTTAGCTAAAAAGAATCATTTAAAAGTGGGAGATAAACTATTACTTCGTTCGAATATCTATGATGCAGATAATGAAAAGGGTGCGGACGAAACAGTAGAAGTAACCATTAAGGGTTTATTTGATGGTCATAATCAAGGTGGTGTTACAGCTGCACAAGAATTATATGAAAATAATCTAATCACGGATTTGGATACGGCTGCCAAAGTCTATGGCAATACAGAAAAAACAGCTGTATATCAAGATGCCACATTCTTTGTGAAAGGAAATAAAGATTTAGATCAAGTTATTAAAAATCTAAGAAAATTAGATATCAACTGGAATGAGTATGTGCTGGTAAAAAGTACATCCAATTATCCGGCTCTACAAAAATCAATACGTGGTATGTATAGTGTCGCAAATAAAATGTTTATTGGGTCTTTGATTTTTGCGGGTATCGTTGTTACTTTATTGTTGTTCATGTGGATGAACGCACGAAGAAAAGAAATCGCAATTTTAATGGCCTTAGGTATTTCTAAAATGAAGATCTTTATTCAATTTGTTTTAGAACTATGTATGGTAACCATTCCTGCCTATATCTTTGCGTACTTTATCGCTGGTAAAACAGCATCAAGTCTAGGTACAAAAGTATTGAACAATGTAAGTACGGGTGTTGCCAAAGAAATTGCTAAAGAATCCGCTTCAAATCAACTTGGTGGTGGAGCTGAAGTGGATGGCTTTAATAAAATGTTGACACATATTGATGCAACTGTTGAACCAAAATATATGATGTATGTTATTATATTCATGTCAATTGTAATGCTTATTGCACTTGTTGTTTCAACAACGCACTTGTTAAATAAGAATTGTAAAGAATTAATGAATGAGGAGGAATAATGAAAATATTGGTAGTGGAAGATGATACAATGATTCGCGAAGGATTAAGTGAATTCTTATCGGAGTCTGGATATACAATGGTTCAGGCAAAAGATGGGAAAGAGGCATTGGAAAAGTTTAATACAGATATTCATTTGGTAATATTGGACATTCAAATTCCATATATCAATGGATTGGATGTATTAAAAGAAATCCGTAAAGAAAGTAATTTGCCTGTTTTAATCTTAACGGCTTTCAGCAATGAAGAATTTAAAATTGATGCCTATACAAACTTAGCGGATGGCTATATTGAAAAACCATTTTCACTACCCGTATTAAAAGCTCGTATTGATGCGCTTCTTCAGAAACAAGATATTTTTGAATATAAAAATGTTTGTGTGAATTTCAAAAGCTACACGGCCAAAATAGATGGTAAAATGATTGATATCAATGCCAAAGAACTAGAAATATTAAAATACCTTTTAGATAATGCAGGTATCGCATTATCTAGAGCACAAATTCTAGATCATGTTTGGAAGGAAAGTGAAGACGTTCCTTATGATCGTGTTATTGATGTATATATTAAAGAATTACGTAAGAAACTAGGTTTAGATTGTATTACGACCATTCGTAATGTGGGCTACAAATTGGAGATATCATGAAAAACATAAAGATATTTCCTAAAATATGCATACAAACATTCAGCGTCATCACAATTATTGTCTTGTTTATCCATCTCTTTGTATATTTGATTTTTCCTAGAACCTATTTGGATGTAAGAAAAGAAGAAATTTATACTAAGGCCAATGAAATTACGGAAAACTTAAATGGCAAATCTGAAGACTATATTGAACAAGCTTTAGATTTCTATTCCAACACCAATGAAATCAAAGCGTTTATTAAAAAGAATACTACATCGAATGAAGTTGAGATCAAGAAAGATTTAAATGTCGACTTAAAGAGTTCTAATAACTCTTTGATTATTGAAGAAAGACAATTAAAGCTGGATACAGGAAAGACCATTCGCCTCCAATTTGTTTCAACAGCTGACATGCAAAGCCAAGCTAAAAATCTAAGTCTACAATTTCTTCCTTACTCCTTAATTATATCCTTATGCTTTTCAGCCATTGTCTCTTTGGTGTATGCCAAATCCATTAAAAATCATGTAGTTGAAATCAAAAGTGTAACCGATCAAATGATGGCATTAGATAAGAAGGCTCGTCTAGAAATTGATTCGAGTGATGAAATTGGGCAGTTGAAGGCGCAAATCAATGATTTGTATGAAACACTTCTTGATTCGATTTCCAATCTTGAATTTAAAAATAAAGAGATTCTAAGATTAGAGAAAATAAAATACGATTTCTTTAAAGGGGCCAGCCACGAATTAAAAACGCCTTTGGCAAGTCTTAAAATTATCTTAGAAAATATGAAATACAATGTGGGAAAATATAAAAATAAAGATGTTTATATTGATGATTGTATTGATTTAGTTGATCATTTAACAAAGAATATCCAACAAATCTTATCTGTATATTCCATAGAAAATCTAAAAGACGATGAAGAAGTGGTTCAAATCAAAGATATCTTGTCTAGTGTACTTGAAAAATATGATGTATTGATTCACCAAAAGGAATTAAGAATTCAAAATGATGTAAAAGATGAAACAATGTATATTGGCAAGACAGCTCTAAATATCATTTTGTCTAATCTTATTAGTAATGCGATCAACTATACGCATGAAAAGGATACTGTTCATATTGGAATCGAACAAGGCTATTTCTTTATTCAAAACAAACAAGATCCAACCCAACCTAAAGGAAATGGTCTAGGTTTATATATTGTTCGTAATCTATTAGATAATTATAAAATGAAATATGAAACGATTGAAGGAGAAAAATTTATCTTCAAGATTCAATTGAAACATTAGATCCTTATTATGAGGATCTTTTAATTTTTATTTAAAAATATTTTGAAAGTTAATAATGTTTTCACATTGGACCTCTATAATAGGTCTTATAGTAGATTTATAGTTAAAATTTGTTGAATTTCACCTCATACTAACATAAAATGTTAGTGAGAGGTGAAAATATGATAGTTACATATGAAATATTAAAGGAAAGTCTAACGGATTATAAGGCTAGAGATATTAAAATCAAACGAATGAGTGATAATAAAGAAATCATTAAGCTTACTAAAAATCTGTATGAGACAAATAAAAATGCACCTGGCTATGTTGTTGCGAATGCGATTTATTCACCATCTTATTTATCATTTGATTATGCTTTAGCTTATTATGGATTGATACCTGAAGCTGTATATACATATACAAGTGCAACTTTTGGTAAAGGTAAAAAGAAATTGTATAAAAATGATTTTGGTACTTATACATATCGAGATGTACCTACACACATTTATCCTTATGGTTTACAAATTTATCAAGAACAAGATTATTCATATGTAATGGCAACACCTGAAAAAGCCCTGTGTGATAAGCTATATACTTTAAAAGTAGTGCGTAATAAGAAAGATATGTATGATTTATTATTTAATGATTTACGTATAGATATGGACGTCTTAAAACGACTCGATTTTAATGTATTATATACACTATGTGATAACTATGGATCTACAAATATGAAATACTTAAAAAAAGTATTAGGAGATCTAGATGAAAACAATTCTTGAACAAATGATTGAGGCTTATCAGCCAAAAAACAATGAAGAAAAACGAAATGTTATTAAAGAAGTCATGCAAGAAATTACACTTTGTGCTTTGAGTAAAGCTGGATTCTTTGATGTGGCCGCATTTTATGGCGGTACTGCATTAAGAATATTTTACGGACTTGACCGTTTTTCTGAAGATTTAGATTTTTCATTAATGACGAAAAACAAAGACTTTGATCTTAGTACATACGTTCCATCTTTAAAACGGATTGTACAATCATTCGGTTTAAATGTGGATGTTGAAATTAAACATAAGACTTCAGATTCAGTCATACAATCTGCTTTTCTGAAGGGAGATACAATTGAACAATTCTTATTGTTTTATCCAAATGATTTAGTTACAGGCATAAATAAAAACGAAAAAGTGAAAATTAAATTTGAAATAGATACCATGCCTGCAGGTCTTGCCACATATGAAACAAAATATCGCTTATTACCACTGCCTTATAGTATTAAACTGTATGATGAAGCTTCCTTATTTTCTGGAAAGATACATGCGGTCATTTGTCGTTCATGGAAATCTAGAGTAAAAGGTAGGGATTTATATGACTATGTTTTCTATCTAACAAGAAATACAAAATTTAATTTGGATCATTTAAGAGAAAAATTAATTGAATCTCACTATCTATCTCAAGAAGATAGAGTTGATGTGAACTTTGTGAAGGCACTATTGATTGCAAGATTTAATGAAATTGATTTTAACGATGCGAAAAAAGATGTTTTACCATTCATTAAAGATACGAGTATATTGGATATTTGGAGTAAAGAATTCTTTATCGCAATCACATCAAAATTAAGCAATAGATAAAAGACACTCGTTTGAGTGTCTTTGTGTTATTTTAGCATTTCTAGATAGTTCACATTTACATATTGACTATATAATGGCTCATCATGGATCATGGCATTTTGAAAGAATTGATCGACATCTTCATAGTTTTTATCATCCATCGATATATAGAATAAATCATCCTCATATTTGGCTTCGATAATATAATCTTCTCCATTGATTTCTAAGGCGAGTTTACAAGGCTTTTGTAAAACATAATATAGATCAAATAGATCCATATAGTCTGAATCAAATTGAATCAAAGAATATAAGTCGAGTACGATATGTTTAATGATTGTTAGATCACCAAAGAAGTCCGAATAGATCAATCTTTGCGACTGGAATTCCTTCGCAATCAATAATAATTGAATGGCTTGATCTTCGTTGCCTTCTTCTACATAGATCTTTGCAAGTCTAGAATAGACTTCGGGAACAGGATCAAACGTATTCGTTGCTCCTTGTAGTAAAGGATATAAACTCTTAATGATTTGTACATACTTTGGATAATCTTTTTGTACATAATAGCCATTCTTATACATATCCGCCAATTTATAGGCTGCCACAATATTTCCTTGATCACTCGCAAGTTTATAGTAGTGAAAGGCCTTCTCATAATCGGGTTGTCCTACACGTCCATAATAGTAAATGTAGCCTAAACATTCATAGGCATCTACATAGTTTAATTTAGCGGCCATTAAATAATAGTCTTCCGCAAGATCAAACTGTTTTTGTCCATAATACCAGCCACCCAGTTCCACCATATATTCTGGATTGTTTGTTTCTTGAATTAAAAATTCTAGGGCATTTATAAATTGGATATCATCTTCGTATTGGGGATGCACCAAATCATAATAATCATCTAGAACTTGTTTTGCACTTTCGATTGTGAATGCCATACTATCTAAACCTTCTTTATTTCTTTCTTTAATTTCTTGTATTCCATCTCTAAAATAGGAATAAATGGCTTATTGACCTCTTTATTCCGTGATTTCTTGCTTAAGAAACCCTCCAACATATCTTTTATACCTAGTAGTGTCAATTCATCTTCTACACAATAATATTTTGGAGAATATTGCCAAATTGAATAATTATCATTATACATTTCTTCTAGCCTTGCACAATAGGGGCGTTTGCGATAATTAAATAAATATACAATTTCTTCATCTGTGTTGATATCCCTTAATATGGTTCCTAGTGGATAATAATTGTAGTATTGTACATTTCTAGAAACGTAAACATCTTCTTTTAGTTTCAACACTTCTTTGTTTTCTTTCTTTAACTGTTTATTCACATAACGATTCACATTCGTGTTAAAAATATATTTTAAACTATGTGGATTCGGCTCGATTTTTCTTTCTATATCTGTATTGATGAATAGATTTAAACCTTTTAATTCGATATCACCATTTGTATTTGAACACACATATCCATATATTTTATCGCCTTGAATTTTTGATAGAAAGTAAAGGGAAGTATTATATTTCACTATATCTCCTATTTCAAATGTAAATTCAATGTTTTCAAATAAATCAATATGATGTACATCACTATTTTTCAATAATTGAATCTTTCATTGGATTTGAATCAAATCTTTGCCTGAGACCTGTTTTAAAATTCCTTTGATATTCTGGATGGGAATTCGATACACATTGTTTAAATATAGATAGGAATCGCTAAAAGCACCTGTTTTCTTATCTTTATGTCCATCTTTTAAAGTATATTGAATCTTTGGATTCTTTTTCTTTGTGCTTCCCGCATACCCATACAAATAGTCTTTGTCCTTTTTGATGATCAAATAGGGTCGAATACGATGGGGGTGATTGATATCCACTAAATTGTCTTTGCACACTGGCATACGACAAAAGACAAGATATCCAGGCTGAATGGTTTGAAATAATTCGTATTGTTCATCCAAATAATTGGTAGATTTTGCGACATACGTTTGTTTCATCTTTTTTGGTGGATTTAAATATTTCTTTTGTTTGATCTCAATTGGTTTTTCACGATGAAATAATCGCTTAATAAATTCTATGATTCGCATACTTCTTCCTCTTAGGTATAATTCTAACACATAGGTTCAAATTTTTTCGATATCATACTATAATAATTATAACAATCTTAAGGAGAAATAAACATATTGCCGAAGCATTCGTTTTGGCTTCTCATTGGATTGAAAAAAGGGTGCGATGAATCCCTTTGAAGATATATAAAGGAGGAGTTTTTTTGGTGCGCTTATTGGAACACGCAAATCGTTATAGTAAAGAAAAGGTTTTTGATTGTTATAAAAGAACATGTCAAAACGATTATTGGGACTATGATTCCATGACAAGAAAAGAAATGTTAGAACGCATGATTGAAACCTATACCCCTGAGTATTTAGTTTCTATTTGCACAACATGGGAATTAAAGGCATTAAGAAGATTATTACGTAACCAAGACTTAGAAGACGATCGTTATCGTTTTGAAAAACATGCATTAAGCTCTAAGTTTTTATATTTTGATAAAGAAATACCTGAAGAATTCAAAAAGAATGTCAAATTAGCGGTTAAAGATATTGATTTAGATCATAAGGCAGAAAAAGATGAACCAAGCTTAGTCATTCTTGGAATTATACGTGCCTTTGGCATCATTGAACCATCTTTGATTCAAGCTGTATGTAGTGCTTGCGCATACGATTATAAAGCCATTATTAATGGGGAACTCTTCAATTTCTGGGCGTATTTAAAAGAAGACTATGAATTGATTGATCATAGTTTAGCCAATGAATATGTATATTGGGATTATAAAGATCTATTGTATAACATTCGCAATTGTCGTGTTGAACGCGAAAGATTCGAACCAAAATTCTTAGATCGAGACAGCTACATTTCTATCTTTTATCATGGTTTTGATGCGACAAATCCAGATATTAAAAAATTTTTTACAGCTGTTAAAAAAGAAGTGCCAGACATCACAAAGTTTAAAGATGAATTGTTCAACAATTTGCTTCGTGGTACTGTGAATGAAGAAAAGATCGATTTAATTCCATTCTTTAATGGATTCTCAGATTCTTTGACAAAGCGCTATCGCAAAGCTGTTGTACAAATTTCATTACCAAATTATTATGGACTAAGTATGAAAGGCTACAACCAAGCACATGAACATGTATCTTTTAATGATAAGCTTCGTGCTCTAAATGAGAAACAAACGTATGCTTATTTAGATCAAAAAGATACACGCCTATTCTATAAGTTATATTTTAGCGTCTTAGATTATGTGAATGCTTTGGAACAAATTATCCCAAATAAGAAAATTGATCCCAATAATTATATTGAACCCGATGAATTGGTCAATCTAATTGAGGTGTTCTGGAAAGAAAAAGATCGTTTTATTGATGGCTATGTTCAAAAGAATCCTTTAAATCTAACATATCGTAATTTGAATATTATAAAAGATTTTAAATATGGCATGCGCAAAAACTTTTTGTTGGCTGTCTATGAAAAGAACTATACAGTATTAAATGATGAAGGCATCAACTATATGGTCAAGGGTCTAAATGAAAACTTAGATAAATTTATTCCGGCCGAAAAAACACCTATGTTGATTCAAACTGCTATTATGCCATTTAATGGGATGATTATCTATGATGGTTTTATTTCAACGGCCGATATGCAGCTTAGTCAAGAACTCGTTTCAAAGGCATTTGAAGATTATAGTTACGGACAAAAGATTTATTCGTTGTTGCCAAAAAATATGAATTAAAAGGAGTATTATGAGCTCATTAATACAAGAAATCAATCATTATCGAAAAGAAGTTGTGTACAGTCAATTTTTTCGGATATGTTTTCCGGATGATGTGTTTTATGAAAAAATTACTCGTAAACAAATGGTTGAGCTAATTATTCAACAATATACACCAGAAAATATTGTAGATGTTTGTACAGTAAAAGAACTAAAACTTTTAAAACGAATCGTTGAAAACAATTATAAAGAAGTAGATATTCATAGTATGCCATTTGAAAAGGTGGCGCTTTATCGAAAATATTTATTATTTGAGGATGAAATTCCAGACGAGCTGAAGGAAAGTGTTGTAGAAGCTTTAAAACTTGTGGATTTTGATCTAAAAGAAAAACAAGATGAACCTTTACTTTGTTTAATTGGATTTATTCGCAGTTGTGGAGCTATTGATCCCATGGTTGTTCAAATGCAAGCACAAAAGTATGGCTTGGATCTTAGAAATTTGGAAACCAATCCATTATTTAATTTCTGGACATACTATACATTTGATTATTTGATGCCAGATGATACTTATGGAGAAGCTATATTATATTATGATTCAATTCCATATATGGATGTGATCGCAAATACGCGTCTAGATTATGAATTGATGGCTCCTGTGTTTTTAAAACCAGAAAGCTATCTGTCTATTTTCTATAATGGGTATGATGATACAAATCCAGATGTTCATGCGTTATTTGATCATTTAAAAAAGAGTGAAGATGTATTTGATTTTCTAAAAATGGAACGCATTCTTGAATGTATTAAATCATGTCGTATGACTGAACATTTGATTACAATTTTTCCAAAATTAGAACAATTTGATCCGAAAACAAAAGAATTATTCAAAAATGCTATATATAAAATGCCAATGCCATATTTAACAGGCATGACACTGCAGCGTTATCCGTCAAAATGAAAAGGTAGAAATCTTAAAACTTGATTTCTACCTTTTTCCTATAGCTTTAATTGTTGTCTATCACAATCTTACCAGATTGAATGACTTTATTAATTTTTCTTACGTTTGAAATGTTCTCTAATGGATTTTCATTTAGACAAACTAAATCAGCCTGTTTACCAACTTCAATCGAACCATAGTCCTTTTCAACTCCAACACATCTTGCGGAATTGATCGTGGCCATCTTTAAGATATCCATGTTTGAAATATCAAGTCGAGCCAAAAGCTCCATTTCATAAGCTGTATTAGAATGGTAATTAAATGGCGTTCCTGCATCTGTACCTAAGGCAATCTGAATACCTTTTTCATAAGCTTTTTTAACACTTTCAACATGGGCATCCTTGACTTTTAACGTCTTGTCTACGGCATACTTAGCTACCCCGTTTTCTACACCCTTATCAATAATGCATTGGGGAGCACAAAGGGTAGGAACTAAGAATGTGTTTTGTTCTTTCATACGTTCAAGACATTCATCATCTAAAAAACAACCATGTTCTATAGAATCAATACCTGCATATAAGGCGTTTTTAATACCTTGCAAGCCTTGGGCATGCGTAGCTGTTTTTCTTCCTGCTTTATGGGCTTCTTCAATCATGACCTTCATTTCATCTACAGTAAACTGAGCATTACCAGGTTCAACCCCTTTGGTCATAACACCACCTGTCGCCATTATTTTAATTAAGTCTACACCACTTCTTAGCTGAGTACGAACGGCTTTTAAACATGCATCTTTTCCATCGGCTTCAACGCCTTCTTGCCATCCATGACCGCCTGTCATACAAATGACTTTACCTGCACAATACATATGAGGTCCTTCAATCACATGATTTTCAATAGCTTCTTTAATTTGAAGGTCATAGTTTTCTTCCGTACCCACAACACGAATAAAAGTAACGCCAGATTCTAGATATTCTTTGCAGTGTTTTTGGGCATAGAAAGCTTTTTCCATCAAGGTAAATTCTTTATTTGCGCCAAAACCAACCGGATACATAATATGGACGTGACAATTAAAGAATCCTGGTGTAACAACATTTTCATGAATTACGTTTTCCTTCACTTCATGATAGTCTTCAATTTGAATGATTTTGTCATTTTCAATTGTGATTAACTGATTCTTTTTTGGAGCATCACTTATGCCATCAATTAATGTTTGGGCATGAATATAGAGTTTTGTCATTGTACAACAACTCCATCCTTAATGACCTTATCAATTTTACGAACATTTGAAATGTCATCCAATGGATTTTCTTCAAGACAAACTAGATCAGCATGTTTACCGACTTCTAAAGTTCCATATTCATCTAAAACACCTAAACAATCGGCTGAATTGTGTGTCGCAATTTTTAAAATATCCATACGATCTACACCATATTTTTCCATTAATTCCATTTCATAAGCAGTGTTGTTGTGGTAGTTGAATGGGGTACCACCATCTGTACCTAGGGCAATCTTTAATCCTTGGGCATAGGCCGCTTTAAAACTTTTGACGTGTGCATCCTTTACATAGATTGCTTTTTTGACCATGTAGTCAGCAATGCCTGCTTCAATACCATTTTCTACAATACATTGAGGAGCAACTAAAGTAGGAACTAAATAAGTACCGTGTTCTTTCATAAAATCCAAGCATTCTTGGTCTAAGAAGATACCGTGTTCAATTGAATCAATACCGGCATATAGAGCATTTTTGATGCCTTGTGTTCCTTGGGCATGGGTAGCTGTTTTTCTTCCAGCTTTATGTGCTTCTTCAATAATGACAGCCATTTCTTCTTGTGTTAATTGAGCACTTCCTGGCTCAACCCCTTTGGTCATAACTCCACCTGTAGCCATGATTTTAATTATATCGACACCTTCTTTAAGAAGGGTACGAGCTGCTTTTCGACATTCATCCTTGCCATCGGCTTCGATACCATCTTGCCAACCATGACCGCCTGTCATACAAATGCATCTTCCAGCACACAACATATGTGGTCCTTGAATGAGTCCAGAATCGATACAGTCACGAATCTGCATATCGTAATCGTTTGCAGTACCTAAAACACGGATAAAAGTAACTCCTGAATGAAGATAGTCTTCACAGTGTTTTTGCGTATAGAATGCTTTCTCCATCAAACTAAACTTTTTATCGGTCCCAAAGCCGACAGGTTCCATAATGTGAACGTGGCAGTTAAAAAAGCCAGGGGTAACGACGTTGGCATGAATGACTTCTTCATTTGTTTCATGATATTCTTCAATGGAAACAATTTTTCCATCTTCAATTGAAATCAATTGATCTTTCTTTGGTGTATCACTCACACCATCAATCATTATTTTTGCGTGTACGATTAATTTACTCATCATAAAACTCCTTTTTTAAGTGATTATGAACCTTGAAAGAAAAATATGCAAGTGGTTTCAGAAAACAAATGTAAAAAAAGAGGGAATCCTTGGATTCCCTACAACATAGATTTAAATAAAATGTCGTTATAGTCTGGTAAAGGCCAGTCTTCTTTAGAAACATTGGTTTCAATCACATCCGTCAATTGACGAATTGTTTCCATTAATGGAAGTAATTCATCGGCCGCAAAACGAGCCGCTTGTTTTTCTGTTGTGGTTTCTTTGTTGATCAAAGATTCTAATGTATCTAAGTGATTGGATACTAATTCTAGAGGTGTATTGATGTTTTTTAAAATTTTAACTTCTAATGGAGCCTCAATGCCACTTGATTTTTTTGTTTGAATGATTTGAGCCAATTTAGCTTCATAACTAAATATTGCTGGTAAGATTTGTTTTCGTAACATATAAGCCATTGTCTTAGCTTCAATTTGAACCACTTGGTAGTAGTTTGTGAGTAGGATACTTTCACGAGCATGCAATTCACTGGCTGAATATACATTGTGTTTTTCAAATAATTGTAGATTCTTTGGATCTGTATAGTGAGGAAGTGCATCCGCTGTTGTTTTAAGTTCTAATAAACCACGTTTTTGTGCTTCCTTTTTCCATTCATCGGAATATCCATTTCCAGAGAAAATGATACGCTTATGATTCTTTAATGTCTTTTGAATCAACGCAATCAAGGCTTTTGTCATATCTTCTTGTTTAACACATTCCAATTCATCCGCAAACTGTGTTAATTCTTCGGCTACGATTGTATTTAAAATAGTGTTTGGACAAGAAATGTTTAAGTTGGATCCAAGCATTCTGAATTCGAATTTATTACCTGTAAATGCGAATGGAGAAGTACGGTTACGGTCTGTAGAATCTTTTGCGATTGGAGGAAGGGTAGAAACACCAAGTTCCAATTTACGATCGATTGTATCTACATATTCATTTCCAGCTTCAATGGCTTCAAGAATGGCAGTTAGTTCTTCACCTAAATAGATGGAGATAATAGCTGGTGGAGCTTCATCTGCACCTAAACGGTGGTCGTTTCCGGCACTGGCAACAGAGATTCTTAATAAATCCTGGTACTCATCTACACCTTTGATGATGGCAGCTAGAACGGTTAAGAAACGAATATTGTCTTTTGGAGAATCACCAGGTTCTAAAATGTTTTCTCCTTCTTCTGTACAGAAAGACCAGTTGTTGTGTTTACCACTACCATTGACACCATCAAATGGTTTTTCATGTAGTAAACATACCAATCCATGATGAGAAGCTACTTTTTGTAGAACTTCCATAGTCAATTGGTTTTGGTCATTCGCAATATTTGTTGATGTAAATACAGGCGCTAATTCAAACTGACATGGAGCTACTTCTTTGTGTTCGGTCTTGGCATAAACACCTAATTTCCAAAGTTCTTCATCGACTTCTTCCATATAAGCTTTTACTCGTTCAGACAAACTACCAAAGTAGTGATCATCTAATTCTTGGCCTTTTACGGGAGCCGCACCAAATAATGTTCTTCCTGTTACTAATAAGTCTAGACGTTCTTTGAACATGTCTTCATCAATTAAGAAATATTCTTGTTCTGGACCTACCGTTGTTTTGATTTTATGAATGTTGTAACCCATAATGTTCAATAAACGAACAGCAGCTTTGTTTAAGGCATCATTACTTCTCAATAATGGTGTTTTCTTATCCAAAGCACTACCATCGTAAGAGCAGAATAAAGTTGGAATATATAAAGTCTTTTCTTTGACAAAAGCTAGAGAAGTTGGATCCCATGCGGTATATCCTCTGGCTTCGAATGTGGCACGCAATCCTCCACTTGGAAAACTTGAGGCATCGGGTTCACCTTTGATTAATTCTTTTCCTCTAAAATCTGAAATAACAGATGTTGGCCCTGTTGGATTGATAAACGCATCATGCTTTTCAGCCGTAATACCTGTCATTGGTTGGAACCAGTGCGTATAGTGAGTTGCACCCTTATCCATAGCCCAGTCTTTCATGGCGTTTGCGACTACATCTGCGATTTCTTTAGGAAGTTCCTTTCCTTTTTCCATCACATCCATCATTTGTTTGTAGACGGCATGAGGCAAGTATCTTTGCATAGCAGATGTACTGAATACGTCACATCCAAAATATTCATCGACAATTTTCATTTTTCTAGTATCCTCCTGTCGCGTATATAATATCATTATTTTCACAAATGTTTTGAGAAATTTTTCTTTTTTTCAAATAAACTTCATTTTTTTACGTATAAGAGTATGTAGGCAACCTGTCATTTAGTTTCTAATGCATATAATTAAATTCTTCTTTGTTGTTAAAAAAAGAAGGTGAAATTGTTTCTTGCTCTATGATAGTTCATTTAAACGTTGATACTAAATGTATCCATAGATTTATCTAACGAATCATTGTTACAAAAAGTTGTCAAACTACAAAGAAATATACAAAACCATACTCAAATATCAAGATGAACAGGTAAATGCCTACTAGAAAAGAGGTGCTCATGCGTAGTGCAAATTTATTAAATGATTTCGCCTTTAAGTATGTGTTTGGCGAAGATTGTAAGGAGGCCAATGATGCATTAAAATCATTACTCACGGTATTTTTAGAAAGGAAGGTTGAACATGTCGTTGTAAAGAATTCAGAAATGGTAAAAGACTATACTAAAATGAAAAGTCCTCGTTTGGATTTATTAGTTGAATTTGATGATCAAACATCTGTAGATTTAGAAATGCAGTTAAGACAAACAAAAGATAATTTGCCAATTCGCTTTAGTTATTATTTGGCTAGACTTCATGGTTCTCAAGAGTTGGAAGGAAAATATTATGGAGAGTTAAAGGAAACAATTGTCTTAGTGTTCTTTAATGTGAATTTAATTGATAATCATAGAATGTGTAACACATTCACATTGAAAAATGAGGATGGCTTATCTTTCGTGAAAGAAACAGAAGATCGTATGAAGTTAATGACAATAGAAATGCCAAAAGTAGATTTACATAAACCGCTTGAAGAAATGAATGAACAGGAAAAGATGATTTATTACTTTTTGAATTGCCACAAGGGAATGGATGATAGTAAAATTAAGGCGATGATAGAAAGTGATGGGGTGATTCAAATGTTAGAGAAGCGTGTAGAAACCATATCGGATGATGGTTGGAAAAAAATAATAGAAGATTTTAGAAAACTACATGAAAATGAAGAGCGAATGGAACGACAGCTCGAACTTGAAGAGGCTCAAAAAGCAAAGGAAGAAGCAAGAAAGGTATTACAAGAAGCGAATAAATTAAAACAAGAAGCGAGTAAATTAAAACAAGAAGCTGATAAGAAAGTAGAAGAAGCTGATAAAAAAGTAGAAAGAGCCAATAAACAAGTAGAAGATGCAACTAAACAAACTGAACTTGAAACAAAAAGAGCCGACGTAGCAGAGAAACAGATTCAAGACATGATCCTTCGCCTTTCTAGTACAATGGATGTAAAAGCCATGGCTATACTATTGAATATGTCTGTGGATGAAATTAAAAAGTATATATAAAAAAAGAAAAGTCACTATTTGTGACTTTCTCTGTTTTCTAGACTGGCCTTAACTAAACCCACAAATAATGGGTGTGGACGGTTGGGTCTAGATTTAAATTCAGGATGATATTGTACACCAATGTAGAATGGGTGATTATTATACTCAATTGCTTCAACCAATTGTTTATCCGGACTTGTTCCGACAATCATCATATCGTTACGTTCAAATTCAGAACGATATTCATTGTTGAATTCGTAACGATGACGATGTCTTTCATCAATCATATCTTTTTTGTAGCAAGACCAAATATTTGTATCGGCTCTTAATGAACATGGATAAGATCCTAAACGCATGGTTCCGCCTTTACGAATATCATTACTTTGATCTTCCATGAAATCAATGATTGTATGTTTACTTTGTGGATCAAATTCAAAAGAGTTGGCATCTTTTAAACCTAATGCACTGCGGGCAAAGGCAATGGCTGCAATCTGCATACCTAAACAGATACCTAAATAAGGAATTTGTTTTTGTCTTGCGTAAGTGGCTACACTGATCATACCTTCAATACCACGATCGCCAAAACCACCTGGTAAAATGATTCCATCTGTATCTTTAAAGACTTCATCTAAGTTGGCATTTTCTAATCCTTCCGAATCAATCCATTGAATGTTGACTTTGGCATGATTTTCAAAACCACCATGATACAAGGCTTCACTGACAGATAAATAGGCATCGTGTAAGGCAACATATTTACCAACTAAGGCAATATTTACAGGTTTGGTGCTTGCCTTAATGTTATCGACAACTTGTTGCCATTCACTTAAATCTGGCTTACGTATTTCAAGGCCTGTCTTTTCACAGACAATATCTGCAAGATTTTGTTCTTCTAACATAAATGGTACTTCATATAGAGAAGGAAGTGTCTTGTTTTGGATGACACAACGTTTTTCAACATTACAGAATAATGAAATTTTGTCTAATACAGACTGAGGAATCGTTTCATCACAACGTGCTACAATGATATCTGGATTGATACCATAAGATTGTAATTCTTTTACGGAATGTTGAGTTGGTTTTGATTTATATTCCTGTGAACCCGAAATATAAGGGATGTAAGTGACATGGATGAACAGACAGTTTTTACGACCAACCTCTAAGGCAACCTGACGAATGGATTCTAGAAATGGTAAGCTTTCAATATCGCCAGTCGTACCACCAATCTCGGTAATTACGACATCAGCAGCTGCATGTTCTCCTGCACGAATTACGAAACTCTTGATTTCATTGGTAATATGAGGAATAACTTGAACGGTTTCACCAAGATATTTTCCATCACGCTCCTTATTAATGACATTCCAATAGACACGTCCAGTGGTAAGGTTGGAATACGTATGGAGGTTTTCATCAATAAAACGCTCATAATGACCTAGATCCAGGTCGGCTTCTAATCCATCATCTGTGACATATACTTCACCATGTTGGAAAGGAGACATTGTTCCGGGATCCACATTGATATAGGGATCGAGCTTTTGACTTGTTACCTTGTAGCCACGTGACTTTAAAAGGCGGCCTAGACTTGCTGCACTGATACCTTTACCCAGGCCAGAAACAACACCTCCTGTTACGAAAATGTACTTTGTACTCATTTGTTTCACCTCTACTTTTTTCTTTTAACTCGTGAATTTTACACCTATGAAAAAAAGATGTAAATAAAAAATTTAAAAAAATGATTTTCAATGTAAAAGATAGTATAATAAATTCGATTTGAGGTGGTTTTGATGGACCTACATGAAAAAGAAAAAATGTACCAAAGACTCATTATTTTTACCTTATTAATCGGTATGGTCATCTATTATTTTGAAAAAATCGTTGATTTTTTGGCATGGATCGGGGCAATGTGTCTGCCATTTTTATTTGGTGCAGGACTTGCCTTTGTGTTTAATATTATATCGAACAATCTCATGCGCTATTTAATCAAATGGTTTGATATTAAAGATACAAAGATTAAAAGAGTCCTATCCAACATTTTAGCCATCTTCATTGTGTTTGCTGTATTTGCTGCCTTTGTCGGTATTGTCATACCTAAGATTCTGTTTTCGATTCAATTGTTGATGTCAAACTTTCCACAGATGATCTATGAATTCTATATATGGCTTTTAGATATCACAAAACATGTAGATGTAATGCACAACTTTTTACAACACTTAGATATCAATGCCTTTAGTACATTTGCGATTGATAATGTGAGTAAAAAAATCAGTTCCTGGCTTGTATCTGGAGGAGCCAATGATATATTTGGATCCATTTTTATGATTTTATCCACCACATTTTCTTGGTTTGCGCAAGCCTTTATCGCAATCGTATTCTCGTTTCTATTGTTGTTTAATAAAAAACAAGTGGTTCGTGAAACAAAATCTTTATTAAAGGCCTATCTTCCAGAAAAGGATTATGAAAAAACACGCCACATATTAAAGTTGATCATTCGTATTTTTACAAGTTATGTAGGCGGAACCTGTTTGGAATGCTTGATTTTAGCCAGTTTAGTTACTGCAGGGTCTTTGATCATGAAGATTCCATATGCATTTTTAATAGGACTAGTCGTAGGTATTGGAGCTCTTGTGCCAATGTTTGGCGCCTTGGTTGCCGCTCTATTATGTACTTTCTTTATTGCGATAACGTCTCCTGTACAAGGATTTACATTCATTGTTATGTTTATTTGTATTCAACAAGTTGAAGGAAACTTTATCTATCCGCATGTTGTAGGTAAGTCTGTAGGCTTTCCACCTATGTATATCATTGTGGCCATCACCATTGGAGCCAATGTAGCAGGTATTATTGGAATCATCATTTTTATTCCAATTTGTTCATGCATCTATCAGCTGGTAAGCGAAGATGTGTTAACTAGGCTTCAAAAAGTGAAAGAAGTATCTGATTAATTTGACATAAATGATGTCTATATAAGATGTATCCTTTGAGTATAGAAAGAAGGGTACAATATGAACGCAGAAAAAAGATTAGCTATGGATTTATTAGATGCTGTATGGAAAGAAGATGTACAAGGAGTTGAAAACTGCCTAGAACTTGGAGCAAGTCCAAGCTGGGTATTTAATGGATATCCTATTTTGATGCATGCCATCAGTATTGGAAATGAAGAAATTGTAAATATTTTAATTGATGCCGGAGCCATTCAGAAACAAGAAGCTTTAGGCTTTGCGCTTGAAAGAGGGATTGGTCAAATGATACGTCCACTTGTATTTCGTGGTATTGTTCCTAAACATTTTGAACCAAAAAAAGGCTTTGGCTACTATCCCCAAAGATTTTGCAGCACGCACTAAAAGGAGATAAAAAATGAATCGAACAAACTTATGCATTCGCATGTTACAACTATTAAAGGCAAGAGGGAAAATGAACACAACACAGCTTGCGACAGAACTTGAAGTCAATCCACGTAACATTCGTGAATTTAAAAAAGAGCTTGTACTAGCTGGATATAATGTAGAAGAAGTAAAGGGACGTTATGGAGGATACATCTTAAATGATGAATACGATCTTCCTGTCACTATTTTTAGTGACGAACAAAAGGATGCTTTGGTGCAATCCTATAAGTTTATGCGTACACAAAAAGACTTTAAACCCCTTCCACTATATTGTGATGCGATGGATAAGATTATTTCGACAAGCAAGATTTCATCCAACGATTCCTTACACTATATGTCCAATTCTATGGAATTAGACGAAAAAATCTCCCACATGATTGATAAGACGCAACAAGCCATGAACCATGGTCTTTGCGTTCTTTTGTCGTACCAGTCTTTACAGGATGAAGCCCCTAAACAATTTGAGGTTGAACCCTATGAAATCATTCACTACCATAAGTCGTATTATTTAATTGGTTTTTCTTTATTAAGAAAAGACTATCGCATGTACCGTTTTAGTTCGCAACGTATGTTTTCATGTGAAATTTCATCGAGACACTTTATTCGAGATAATCACTTTCATTTAAGCAACTACATCGGGGAACATTCTTTGATTCCTTTGGATTTAAAACTTGTGAAAGTGAGAGTTTACCATGAAAATAATGGGCTTCGCTTATTTAAAGAAAAATATTGGGGCAATAAACTACAAGCCATCAATAAACAAGAAGCGTACACAGACTTTGAGTTCTATACAGACGACATGTCAAACTTGTATCAGTCCTTATTTTCTATGAGTGATCAAATGGAGCTTTTAGGTCCTGAAGATGTAAAAATTGCTTATTTGTCTCGTGTTCAAAAAATATTAAATGCGTATAGGGATGAAAAGAATTAAAAATTGAAGTACAATAGATATGGTGAATTTTTTATGTTACATGTATCAGATTTAATGCGTGAAATGAAATGTGACTGTTTTTGTTGGAACAGCGCCCACAATTCACTTCACCAGGAAAGTTTTTATAAAATGGATTGTCCATTCTCCGATCTATGGCGAAATTATTTGAATGCGAATGAGTGTGGCTTAGGTCATTCCATGGATTCAAACGAACAATCTTTAAAATTATTAGAAGAAAACGAAGTTGTATGTTTTGCGCGCTTTGAATATAAGGAGTGTCGTACAAAGATTCCTTATCTTAAAAAATTAGAGAATGGATATATGGCCGTGTATCCACATTTGAGTGCGTATCCTAAAGAAAATGAAGCATTGATCATGAAGGTCAATCAAATGATTCTTTCGCATTGTGGCGTTGACATTGTCGAAAATCGCATTGTCTATTTAAACAAAGAATATGTTCGTCAGGATGCGTTGGATTTAAATGAACTGTTATGTATCAGCGACAAACTATTCAATAAGCGCAACCACTTATCGAAAACAATTGCCGAATGTATGGAAGAAGTGGATGTGGATTTGGATAGTTGGATTGAAAGAACAAAAGAAATTTTAAATCGACCAAGTGTTACACCAGTACGCACAAAACAATGTACAGCCTTAAGAAGGTGCAACTACTATTCTGTATGTTTTGATGAATCTAATGAACCGGACGACTCGATTTTATTCTTTACAACCAATCAACATAAGTTGGATGCGTATGATCGTGGTATTCGTCATATTCATGAGTTGCCATTGAATCAAATTGAAGGATTCCGCCTTCAATATGCGCAATATATGGCTAGTAAAACGCAAAAACCATTTATGGATCGTGCCGCTTTACAGGTATGGATGAATCAAATCAAATATCCAATTTCGTATTTGGATTTTGAATGGGATACCTTTGCGGTACCACCCTATATGAATATGAAGCCTTTTGACGTATTATGTTTTCAATATAGTCTTCATGTAGAAACTTCGGATGGAAATTTAACTCATTATAACTTCTTTGAATCCAAAGATTGCCGTCGCCATTTTATTGAACAATTGATCAAAGACCTTCCTAAAACGGGAACGATTCTTGTTTATAATATGGAGGGAGCTGAAAAGCTGAGATTGAAACAATTAGCGAGTCAATTTGAAGAATATAGGGAAGAATTAGAGTCGATTTGTTCAAGAATGGTGGATTTATCAAAACCATTTGAGGCAGGACTCTACTACAATTCAAAAATGCGTGGTCATTATTCTTTGAAGAGTATATTGCCTGTATTCTCAAAAGATGTTTCTTATCATGATTTGGATATTCAAAATGGTTTAAATGCTGTGTTTGCGTATCGTACATATGATGAGAAGGACGAAGAAGAGAAAAAAGAAGTAAAAGAAGCCATTTCAACATATTGTCAGATGGATACTTATGCTGAATATGTTGTATATCATGGCTTGATCAAGGAGGTAGAAAAAGATGCCTAATATTATTACTCATACTTTATTTGCGCAGGAAATCTTTGATAAGGTGGATGAAAATACGCATGATTTATTTGAACCTAGACTACACTTATTAGAAATTGGTTCAAATGGACCGGACTTTTTATTTTTTCATGGTATGAATCCAAAAGATTTCTTTAAAAAGAGTGATTTACGTGTTTCAGGAAGTATGTTTCATGCGGGTCATGTGAATGAATTTTATCAAAAAGCTTTGATTTCTATTCGCAATGAAGCGGATGAAGAAATCAAAAAAGATATGATGACTTATGTTTGTGGGCATTTATGTCACTGGGCATTGGATGCGACAAGCCATCCATATGTGTTTTATCGCACGGGAACTTGCAAAGGCAAGAGTGCGTGGTATCATCATCGTTTTGAATCGTTGATTGATGCGATCATGTTGAAGGTGAAAAAAGAATGTACGATTGAAGATTTTAAATTCTATGAAATCAGTGATGCATCTAAAGAAGAAGCTCGTGCCATTGCACGTATCTATGTGCCTGCGATCCGTCAGATTCTAGGCTTTGAAATCAAGCCTCATCAAATCATGGAAAGCTTGAAGGATTGGCACTTTATTGAATCCTTATTCTATGATGCTTCTGGAGATAAGCTAAAGGCACTTCAAACATTAGAGACTTTCACCAAAGCCTACAATTCATTGTCTGGATATATCGTACCGAATGAGCCAGATGATCCATATGATGTGATGAATTTATTACATACTCGTTGGGTACATCCAAGTGATGATACGTTGGTTTCAACTGAAAGTTTCTTCGACTTATACGATAAAGCCCAGCTTCTTGCGATGGAGGCAATTCGTTTATTCTTAGCGGCATGTGAGAATCCTGATTTAGATGATGATTTATTAAATCTAATTAAAGACCGAAACTATAATTTGGGTACAAATGATCACAAGGAAATGATAAATTTTGATTTAATTTACGAAAAGTAACTGGAAGGGTTTACAAGTTTTTCGATTAGGCGTATTATAAAGGTGGTAAGAGAAAGAAAGTATGGCTCACCTTTCGACTCAATATCCATCTTGTGTGTATATATCCTTCCTTAAAACACATAAGAAATTACTTTATCGATCCTTTCGATGAGAGAAAGCACTTCGGTGCTTTTTTTCTTTTTCTTGACAATTTTTTTGCGTGATATAAAATAATCTAGGTTATACATACAATTTAAAAGGAGTTAATAAACATGATTAGTTCAAATGATTTAAAACCAGGTCTTACAATTTTAGTCGATGGCGAAATCTATACGGTTTTAGAAGCATCACAAAATAAAACAGCTCGTAGTGCCATGGTTGTTAAGGCGAAAGTTCGTAATGTTCGTACTGGAAGTAATGTTGAATTGTCTTGGGGTGGTGGCGAAAAGGTTGAACCAGCTCAGATTGAAAAAAGAGAAATGCAGTATTTATATGATACAGATGAAGCTATGGTATTTATGGATAATGAAACATATGACCAGGTTGAAATTCCTATGGATCGTTTAAAATGGGAAAGAAACTTTATTGTTCCAAATTCAAACGTAAATATTTCTAGCTATGAAGGTGAAATCTTAGGTGTTATTTTACCGGATAAGGCAACATTGAAAGTTGTTGAATGCGAACAGGCGGTAAAGGGAGATACAGCAACAAGTGCTAGTAAAAATGCAGTATTAGAAACTGGATTAGAAGTAAAAGTTCCTTTATTCATCAACCAAGATGAAATGATCGTTGTCAACACAAACGACGGAAAATATTCAGGACGTGCAAAATAGGCAATCGCCTATTTTTCTTTTTTTGCGAGATAGTGTATAATAGTAGGGAATGTTTAGGAGGTACTTATGACTCAACTTTCAAGAAAACAAAAGTATCAAGAACTTAGAGATCGTTTAGATGAAGAAACAACTGCTGCTCAAGCGCAGCCAGTGAAACTACAAAGATTATCGCGTGTAGATAGTGGCTCACATGCCAACAAACCATTGTATCCACATGATACAGTGCGTGTTTCGCCTACTGTAAAAGAAATGCCTACATCTCCAGTGATGGAAGATTTGCTTGGAGAAGTGAAGCAATATAATATTGATAATGGAAATCGTATCACAGATGATACACAGATCAATATTTTAAAACAGTTAGACACAACAAGTAGTGATACAATGAAGAGAAATCAACATGTGATTCCTATGGATACAGATGATGAAGATTTAGGTTCAACAATGAAGATTTCAAAGCCAAGACAGACAATCACTCGTCAAGAACCTAAAGAAGAAAAAATCGTTCTTACAAGTCAGGATGTAGAGGATGTTAAAAAGCCAGTGGATGATGAATTGGATTTGATGTATCTTTCTCATGATGATTTTGATAAAACGGAAGAACAGCCTAAAAAGGATAAGAAGAAAAAGTCAAAGCGCAAAAAAGAAAAGCGTGATGAACTTGAATCTATGCCTAGCGCAAAAATGCGTATGAAAACTTCTGATTTTGAAAAGGCTAGCAGCCATAAAGAAAAGAAGAGTTCAGAAATCGTATTGAATGTCGTTTTAGCTATATTGATCTTAGCTTTAGTTGCGATCATTGGCTATTTAGTATGGACATTTAAGAATATTTAATGAGGATGGACATGAAAAAAATTAATATTGCGATTGATGGCCCTAGCGGGGTCGGTAAAAGTACGATTGCGGATATTGTTGCAGAAAAGTTAAATATGCGCCATTTAGATACGGGTGCTATGTATCGTTGTGTGGCGTATAAAACATTAAAAGATAGAGTCAATATTCAAGATGAAAAGGCAATGTCGGATTTGATGGACACAATTGACATTCATTTTGATGAAGATAACCATGTATATTTAGATGGGGAAGATGTATCTAAAGAAATTCGTATGAATAATGTATCTATGCAGGCTAGTAAAACAAGCCAGCTAGGTATTGTACGAAAAAAATTAGTGAATCTTCAACAAAAAGTATGTGCCAATAAAGGTTTTATTGTAGATGGAAGAGACATTTGTTCTGTTGTTTTGCCAGATGCAGAAGTAAAGATCTTTATGAGTGCATCGAGTAAGGCTAGAGCCCAAAGAAGATATGATGAATATATTTCAAAGGGAATCGATGCTGATTATGAAACGATCTATCAGGATATTGTCGCAAGAGACTATCAGGATATGCATCGTGAAATTTCGCCTTTAGTAAAAACAGAAGATGCGGTTGAAATTGATACTTCCGATTTAACAATTGATGAAGTCGTTTCAAAAGTATTAGATATAGTTGGATAATGTAGAAAGGGGACCACAATATGATTCGAGGTACTGTGGCCATCGTAGGTCGGCCAAACGTCGGAAAATCAACGATATTCAATCGTTTGATTGGACAAAGAAAGAGCATTGTAGATGACACACCCGGAGTAACAAGAGATAGAATTTATGGTGAAGTGGAATGGCTGACACAAACTTTTCGCTTGATCGATACGGGTGGTATTCAAATTGAGGACCAGGCATTTGCTCAGGAAATCAATATGCAGGTAGATATTGCGATTGAAGAAGCGGATGTCATTATTTTCTTAACTTCTGCCAAAGAAGGAGTAATGACAGATGATACAATTATCGCAAGAAAGCTACAAAAGTGTAAAAAGCCAGTTATTTTAGCTTGCAACAAAGTGGATAATCCAGAAATGCAGATGAATGTATATGAATTCTATGCGTTAGGTCTAGGAGATCCTATTGCGATTAGTGGGGCACATGGCATTGGACTTGGCGACTTGTTGGATGTCGTGATGGAAAAACTTCCAGAAAAAGATATTGCTCCATATGAAGGAATTACTTCATTCTGTTGTATTGGTCGTCCTAATGTTGGAAAATCAAGCTTGGTAAATTCCATCTTAAAAGAAGATCGTGTTATAGTATCCAATGTAGAAGGTACTACGCGTGATGCGATTGATACGCCATTCTTTGTTGATGATAAAGAATATATGATCATTGATACGGCAGGTATTCGTAAAAAAGGTAAAATCTATGAGAATATTGAAAAATATTCGATCTTACGTGCTTTAAGTGCAATTGATCGTAGTAATGTCGTGTTATTCTTGATTGATGGTGAAAAGGGTATTCGTGATCAAGATAAGCATGTGGCTGGTCTTGCGCATGATGCTGGTAAAGGTGTTATCATTGTCTACAATAAGTGGGATACAGTTGAAAAAGATGAGAAGACCATGTCAAAGATTGAAAAGGAAATTCGTGCTCAATTCTTGTATTTGAATTATGCACCAATTGCGTTTACTTCTGCACTTACAGGAAGTAAAGTGAATCAATTGATTCCTTTGATTGATCAAGTGCATGATGCATGTACATTGCGTATTCCAACCAATGTATTAAATGATGTCATTTTGGATGCACAGATGATGAATCCGGCAAAACCTCACTTGGGAAAACAATTAAAGATTTATTATGCGAGCCAAGTTGCGGTTGAGCCACCGACAATTGTCTTATTTGTCAATGATCCAGAATTATTGCATTTTAGTTATGCTCGTTATATTGAAAATAAATTAAGAGAAGCATTTGGCTTTACGGGAACTCCAATTAAGATTTTGGCTCGTAAACGCTCATAGTAAGGAGTTAAATATGCGTACAGTTGTGATTGGTAGTGGAAGCTGGGGAACAGCTTTAGCTCAAGTATTACAAGATAATCATCAAGAAGTTTTAGTGTATGGTGTTGCAGAAGCTGAAGTTAATGATATTAATGAAAATCATAAAAACTCAAAGTATTTTGGAGATGTTGAATTAAATCCAGAATTAAAGGCAACAACAGATATTCAATGTGTCAAAGGAGCCGATATTGTATTGTTGGCAGTACCAACAATCGCAATTGATCCAATTTGTCACCAAATCAATGATATATTAGATAAAAAGACAATTATCATCAACGTTTCTAAGGGATTCCACCCAGAAACAAATGAAAGAATGTCTGAAGTTATTCGTCGTTGTATTGATGAAGATAAATTAAGTTCCGTCGTAAGTTTAATTGGTCCAAGTCATGCCGAAGAAGTTGTCATTCGTTTACTAACTACAATTGATGCGATCAGTTTAAACAACGAGGATGCCGTAACCGTTCAAAACTTATTCTCAAATCAATACCTACGTATTTATACAGGAAATGATGAGATTGGTTCTGAACTTGGTGTAGCCATTAAAAACGTTATGGCTATCGCATCCGGTATCTTATCTGGTTTAGGCTATCAAGATAATACGCGTGCAGCCTTGATTACGCGTGGTTTACAGGAAATGATTCGTTATGGTGTTCATTTTGGTGGGCAACAAAAAACATTCATGGGTCTAACTGGAATTGGAGACTTGATTGTAACTTGTACGAGTGTACATTCTCGTAACTTTGAAGCGGGTTACCAAATTGGAAAAGAGAATTCGGTTGAAAACTTCTTTAAGAACAACACAAAAACGGTAGAAGGTGTTCGTACCGCAAAAATTGTTCATCGTGTTGCGAAAGAAAATGGTATTGATATGCCAATTTGTGAAGAAGTTTACCAAATTTTATTCAATGGAAAACTTCCAAGTGAATGTGCACAAGATTTAATGATTAGAGATTTAAAGAAGGAATTTTAATATGGGAAAGTATGTAAATAAAGAGTCTTTAACACAGGCTTTATCTATCAATTTAAATTTGTCTAAAAAAGACGCAGCATTTGCGGTAGACTTAATTTTTAATGAAATGAGTGATGCCTTGGCAAGTGATGGTCATGTAGATATCACAGCTTTTGGTAAGTTTGAAATTTTTGATCGTAAATCAAGAATGGGAATCAATCCTGTCACAAAGGAAAGAATGATGATTCCGGCTACAAAACTTCCAAAGTTTCGTCCAAGTCAGACTTTAAAGAATAAGTGCAACAAATAGGTCATATGACCTATTTTTGTCTTTAGAAAGGATGGATCATGAGCTTATTTATTGTGACATTAGGCTTTACGTTAGCTATTTCAAGTAAGTGGGCCTATTCTTATTTTGGTTTATCGAGTTTTGAACAGATTGTATACCACATTAAAGTTCCTTTGGAAGGTACCAATACGCAATTTATTTTTGGATGGATGAAAAAGTGTTTACTTCCTGGTTTTATTTTTGGCCTCATTTTTAGTTGGATTCCTATAAATATAGCCAAACTTATTCTTTTACTTTGTTGTATATATGGTCTTTGCCAAATTCATTTTTTTTCATATGTTTTTAACCAATTTAAGAAGACGGATTTCTTTGATAAATACTATGTTGAATCTGAAGTTATTTCACCTGAAAAGAAGATGAATTTTATTCATATCTATCTAGAATCGATGGAAACAACATATGCCACAAAAGAAGATGGAGGCAATGCCGACGAAGATTTATTGCCTTATCTGACTCAGCTTACAAAAGACTCCGTTTCTTTTTCGCAAAATGAGAAAATTGGTGGAGCTAGAGTCTTAACAGGAACGGGTTGGACAACGGGAGGTATTGTTGCGAGTACGTCGGGTCTTCCTTTAATTTTTAGTTTAAAACATAAATTTTGTAAGGACAAAGTTCCATTTATGCCGGGTGTTAATACCCTTGGAGATATTCTAGAAAAAGATGGATATCATCGTGTCTTTATGATTGGTTCGGATGCGACATTTGGTGGAAGAAGAAGCTATTTTGATCAACATGGTCATTATGATATTCAAGATACCGTTTCTTTAAAGAAAGAAGGAATTCTTGACATGGATTATCATGAATTCTGGGGGTTTGAGGATGATAAATTATTTGAATTTGCGAAAGAGAAAATCTTAAGTTTATCAAAATCATCCAAACCATTCGATTTCGAAATGTTGACAGTCGATACGCACCATCCTTATGGGTATCAATCAAAAAATTGTAAGAATATCTTTAAAGAATCATTATCGAATTCGATTTATCATACAGATGAAAATCTAAAAGATTTTATGGAATGGTTAAAGAAACAAGATTTCTATAAAGATACTGTTATAGTCATTCAGGGTGATCATACAAGTATGGCGGCTGAATATATTCATGATACATATGCATCTAACTATGATCGTCGAGTGTGGAATGCGTTTATTCATTCTAGAGTGAAACCTAAAAAAGAAAAAAACCGTGACTTTACGACCATGGATTTTTATCCTACAATATTAACAGCTTTAGGATACAAGATTAAAGGCGATAAGCTTGGTTTAGGGACCAATCTATTTGGTGACAAACCAACACTTACAGAAGAGATCGATGCAAATCGAGTTGATAAAGAGATAAAAAGAAATTCAACTTTCTATAGGAGGCTCATGTGAAAAAAAGATTACGCAGTTTCATTATTATATTAGTTGTGGCGTTCATCGTCTTTTCGATGATGGTCACGACCTTCATGCAGATGCTTCGATTCTAACATTCCTTAGTGGAATGTTTTTTCATTTTAAAGTACAATGTAAATAGATGAATCGAGGTTTTAATTATGACAAAAAAACAAAAAATCAAATTTATAGCGTTATTAACGACAACGGCTTCTTTAGCTGTTGGATCTTACTTCTTTAAAAAGAAAGTAGAGAAGATGAAAGAGGATGGTACATTTAATACAATGGTCTTTAAAAAGCGTTTAAACCAATATTTAAAGGCAGCTAAAAAAGATGAATTAACTTTAGAAATTATTGATGGCTTACTAGCTGAATTGGATAAAATGAATGATTTCAAGGCAACGCACGAAGGTTTTGAATTGAATCTAGATACAGATAAGTATATGGAACTACAAGATTATCTTGATGCCTACTATTCTCGATTGGCAAGTTCAAATCATTTTAAACAAGCGGATACCAATGAAGATAATACGCAAGTACGTTTAAGAAAGTGTTTGAACACACAAAAATACATTTTAGAAAATTTCTAAAGAAAGTCTCAAATCTATCTTGAATTTATATAATAAATACGTATGATATCCATATAAGGATGTGATACACATGGATTTAATACATAAGAAAAAAGAAAATCGGGCTCAGATCTTTCAGAGTTTTGATTCTTTAAAAGGCTTTAAAGAAATGATTCAAGAATGTGAAGTAGAAATTGTCAGCCCAAGAATTTTATCGCAGGATGATTATGAAATCTTAAATAAAAGAGTGCATGAAATTCAAAAAGGAAAACTTGTCACGATTGAGTATTATGATCGTATCAATTATAAAAGAATCACAGGCGTAGTTTCTAAAATCAATCTGGATACGCAAATACTTCAAATCGTAAAGACAAAGATCAACCTGAAACAAATTAGTTATATACAATTAGAGGAGTGAAAACTCCTCTAATATGCGTTGTGGCCACCAATCAATGTATTTCGTTTTTTAGCGGTCGCAAAGTCTAAGGCGTTCATCCCTTTTAAGATGGCATTCTTGCCATAGCGATGCTTGATTTGAACTAAGGTTTCCTGTAGCTTTTTTTCTCGTTCTACTTTTCCTACGTCTGTAAATAAATCATAATTCTCATAATAATATTCATCTTTCACATCTTGAAAACCAATCGCAATCTGTCGAATGGGATAGTTTGGATTCACAATGCGAATATAGAGTCGTTTGAATTCTTCTAATAAGATGGAATAGGAGTTTGTACAGTTGGTAATCTTACATGAGCCACAGCTTGGTTTGATACAATCTTTGGAGTAGCCAATCATAAGAGAAATTTGTTTAGTCACTAAATGTTTTTCGGTTAATGTCAATACATTTTGATCCACCATTTCTTTCATAACCACAAAGGCATTTTGGAAGGAATAATCCTCAAAAAGAATTTGGGAATTGGATATAGAATGTTGTTTCGATTTATAATTTTTAATGTCTTGAATGGTCGTAGGCTCTTTGCCCCAAGCATGGTCAATGATGTATTCGGCATTCACACCAAATTCTTTATATAATATTTCAATAGGAAATTGACACAAGTCGTACATGTCATAGATACCTAATTTGTGTAATCTTCTTTCCGTTCCATTTCCAAGCATCCAAAAATCTGTTAATGGAACATGATGCCATAATGTTTGGCGATATAAGTCTTCATTTAAATAGGCCATGCGATCGGCATTGTGTTTGGCGGATATATCCATCGCAATCTTAGCGAGATACAAATTGGTTCCAATCCCCACAGTAGCTGTAAGACCTGTTTTTTCATAGATTCGATCTAATATTTTTTTTGCGAGTTCCTTAGCACTTACTTGATAAAGCTTTAAATAGCTTGTGATATCTAAAAATGATTCATCAATGGAATAGACATGAATATCTTCTTTGGCAATAAATTCCAAGAAGACTTTATAAACTTTGCAGCTATATTCCATATACAAGTGCATTCTAGGTGGAGCCATCATGTATTCGATTTTTGGATCAATTTCAAAAATACGACCACGACTCGATACGCCTAATTTCTTAATGGCTGGTGTTGCAGCAAGAGTAATGGCACCACCACCTCGTGTAGGATCGGCCACTACAAGATTGACTTTGAATGGATCAAGGCCGAGTTCAACACATTCAACGGATGCATAAAAGGATTTTAAATCAATACATAAATATGTTTTTTGCATAAATACCTCCACACCCCATATCGTTCGTATAAAATCATAGTTAAAAATAAATAAAAATTCAAGATAGATTTGAGACTTTCTTAAAAAGTTAATAAATTTTCACTGGTATTTTATTTATTTTTTGATACTATATAGATAAAGGTGGTGTAACTATGCAGTTAAGACAATTATTACTACAATATGAGATTGAAAATAACATTAAACATGATGAGGCGGCTAAAAGAATAGGAATTGGTCGTGCTACATATTTTCGTTGGTTAAAGGGTGAAAGCACACATTTAAAGGCCAATACATTAAAGAAACTATCCGATATGCTGGATTGTGATGTCAAAAGTATTTTGGATGAGGAAGAAAGAATCAAACCTATTGTTGGTAGTGTAAAAGCTGGGTATGATGGTTTTCCAATGGAAGATATTGAGGGGTATATTGAATTAAATCGTCATGATGGAAAAAAAGGCGATTACTTTTTACGTGTACGTGGAGATTCTATGATCAACGCCCATATTTATGAGGGAGATCTTGTCTTTGTGAAACAGACAAATGAAGTGGAATCTGGAAGTATTGCGATTGTACTTGTGGGTGAGGAAGCGACATTGAAGCGTGTTTTATATAAAAAGGGTTTAATGATTTTAGAAGCCGCAAATCCTAAGATTGACACAAAGGTTTTTACGCCTGAAGAAGTGGAAGAACTTCCGGTAAAGGTTATTGGAAAAGTCTTATATGCTCGTAGAGACTTTGATTGAGGGAATGATTGAATGAAGATTTGGATTACTAGACATGGCCAAACAGCTTTAAATAAACAAAAATTAATGCAGGGACTTACAGATGAACCTTTAAATGAGACGGGAATTCAACAAGCGAAAGAGGCTAGAAAAAAGATTGGTGATATTCATTTTGATGCGGTATATGCAAGTCCTCTACAAAGAGCGATTCAGACAGCGTCGATTATTGGCAATGTAGATCAAAAGGATGTAAAGATTGATTCTCGTATTATTGAAGTGGATTTTGGGGATTACGAGCTTCGTAACTACTTTAAATTAGGATTAAAAATGACTTCCTATTGGGCTTTTCCTGAATTGTTGCCAAATCCTAAGTCGGTTGAATCTGTCAAAAGTATGGTCAAACGAAGTCAATCCTTTTTAAAGGAACTTGAAAAGCAGAATTATGAGAATGTATTGATTGTATGTCATGGTGGTATCATTCGTTCTTTATGTGGTTATCTAGAAGATCGTAAAAACGGTATTAAGTGGAGACCAAAGCCTAAAAATTGTGAGATTCGTGTTTATGAATCGAATCATGGTAAGCATACATTCATTGAAACATTCAAGTAGGAGATGTATATATAGAAACATTTCCTGTTACTAGCCATGTGGAGACTGTAGTGTTACTGCAAAAGGTGAATTAGTAGAAGTCCTTGAATTTACGCACTTTTACGAGCATTTCACGTTTGAAAAGACCGATTGGTCAGAGCGTGGAAAGCATCCGAAAAAGTATATTCGGGTAATTGTAGCTGTTGAACTCGACACAGTAGGTGCAAAGCCTGAACCTGTTAAATAAAACAAAATAAGAATCGTCGGAAGACGCTTAGCTTACAGCATTTCCTGTGAGTTAAGCGTCTTTTTATTTCTGCAAAACAAAAGAAAGGAGGTACGCCAATGGGTTTTGATTATTTCTACGGAAGAGGAACAGAACAGTTTGCATTCTATCAAGTGCCGAAAATGTTGATTACAGATGATAGATTCGCAGGTATCACAATGGATTCTAAGTTCCTGTACTCACTCTTGCTGGATAGATCATCCTTGTCAGCTAATAATGGATGGCTTGATGAAGAAGGCAAGGTCCATATCTACTACACCTTGGAGCAGATCATGGCTGATATGCATTGCGCAAATCAGAAGGCTACAAAGCTGCTCAAGGAGTTAGAGACAAAGGCAGGACTTATTGAACGCCAAAAGCAAGGGCAGGGGAAGCCAACAAGAATCTATGTGAAAGATTTTGCAACAGGACTGCATGGGGATGGAGACAGAAAGAGCAAAATCGTGACTCATGGGAATCATTCACTAATAATACTAATACTAACCAAACTGATTTTAGTCAGACTGATCTAATCAATCTATCGGCGGAATCAGCAAATTCAGGAGTAAAGGTGGTTAGGATGGATGATCCGATGCGAATCAGAAAACAGTATGAGAATTATCTTAAGGAGAAGCTAAGCATAGACATACTTATCCAGAGCAATCCCTATGAAGTCGGACGAATCAATGAAATTTTTGATCTTATGGTTGATGTCTTATGCAGTACTGCAAAGACAATCCGTATATCAGGAGATGGCAAGCCGGTAGATGTTGTAAAAGCCCAGTTTATGAAAATTGATTCAGGGCATATGGAGTACGTATTGGATTGCTTAAAGAACCAAATCACAGATATCAGAAATGTGAAGCAGTATTTACTCGCAACAATCTATAACGCACCATTAACAATCGATCATTATTACACGGCCAAGGTCAGCTATGACATGGCACACTGGAAGGAGACAGTATGAAAAAGCAGTCAACAATCATTGCGGTGGTAAATCAGAAAGGTGGCACAGCTAAAACAACAACGGTAGAGAATTTAGAAATTGTACTTTCAAGACAGAATAAAAAGGTTTTGCTTATAGATACAGATCCCCAGGCATCACTGACGATCAGCCTGGGGGATCCGAGACCTGATGACCTGGAGCTGACACTCTCAGATCTTCTGAATGGAACAATAAGTGAGAATCCAGTGGCATTGGATGAGGTATTGATCCATTAGCAGGAAGGTATAGATTTGATTCCTTCAAATATTTCACTTGCAGGACTTGAGGTGTCGCTTGTGAATACCATGAATCGAGAACGTATTCTTAAGCAGTTCTTGGAACCACTTAGAGAGCTGTACGATTATATCCTTTTAGATTGTATGCCTAGTTTAGGAATGCTTACCGTAAATGCTTTGGCTGCTTCTGATGCAACATTGGTTCCTGTTCAAGCCAATTACTTATCAGCTAAGGGATTAGAGCAATTGCTCTCTACAATCAATCAGGTTAAGCGTCAGATTAATCCTAAACTGTGCATTGAAGGAATTCTAATCACTATGGTAGATGCCAGAACGAATTATGCCAAGGATATCAGCAACTTAATTAGAAATACGTATTGCAACAAAATCACTGTATTCAAGACAGAGATACTGAGATTTGTCAGAACTGCAGAAACGAGTGCGGAGGGAAAGTATTTTTGCCTATGACCCTTTAGGAAAAGTAGCAGAAGCGTATGAATCATTAACACAGGAGGTGCTGAAATATGACCAGAAGAGGAACTAACATTAGCTTAAAGAGCTATGATGATATTTTTATAACCGAAGAGAATAGACAAGAGACCGGTGAACATGTAGTGAGTATTCCAGTGAATCAGATCCATGAATTCAAAAATCATCCTTTTAAGGTTTTGGATGATGAGGATATGAGAAAGACTGTAGATAGTATTCGAGAGTATGGAGTATTGGTTCCGGTTATTATTCGTCCTAATGGAATGATGTTAGCATATAAATAGGACTAGTCAAAAAGAGAAAATTTACACCAGTGGTA
>ENA-OOXT01000200-OOXT01000200.1-human-gut-metagenome-genome-assembly--contig:-NODE-200-length-46100-cov-10.798436_pt1 | contig 46100 bp, 40 predicted proteins | sample MGYA00241590_ERZ501349 | MGnify/ENA primary metagenome ERZ501349 (study PRJEB25962, sample SAMEA2042838) | human gut metagenome | biome: human gut; feature: human-associated habitat; material: faeces...
TTGCCCCGGCGGCGAAAACTGTTATTCCTTTCAGGCGCTGCGGTATTGGTCGAGAAAATCCTCCCACGGATATCCGTTGATCGTTCCGTTCTCAGACATATCCAAAACAATCATTACTGCCATTGTATCACAGCAAACACCCGGTGTCATCAAAAACCGGCACATTTCCGCGCATCGATAACGGGGCAGTGGAACTATGGTCATCATACACCATAACTCCCCGGTGTGAGGTGCGCGGCACGCAACTTTTTTCAAAATTGTCGCACGCCGCGCGACCATAAGTTGAAGGAATCTGCTATACTAAAATCGCCAAATAAGCAGTGGACAATAGCATCAAACGGTGATATTATTTTACTGTAATGGTTCCAAAAATCGGCGGGGAAGCCCCCGAAAGAAAGAGGAATGGAATATGGAAGTACGCAGATGCATGAAATGTATGCACCCGCTGACGGTGGGAGAAACCGTCTGCCCGGAATGCGGACGCGCCTACGGCAGCGCGAACGCGGAGTCCTTCGCCCTGAAACCGGGAACGATTCTGGAGGGAAAGTACCTCGTGGGCGAAATGCTGGGTCAGGGCGGTTTTGGCATCACCTACATCGGCTTTGACCTGCTGCTGGAGCAGAAGGTCGCCATCAAGGAATACTATCCCATGAGCACCGGTATGGTCAGCCGGGAGGGACACTCCACCGTGGTGTGGAGCAGCGCCATGATGGGAAAAACCGGCACTCAGAAAGGCTTCGACAGTTTCCTGAAGGAAGCCCGGAAAATGGCAAAGCTTGGGGGCATTCCCGGCGTCGTGGGGGTGAAATCGGTTTTCATCCAGAACGAAACGGCCTACATCGTCATGGACTTCATCGAGGGCGAGACCCTCCTGAAAAAATTGCAGAAGAACGGCCCCATGGACTTTGACAGCTGCGTCAAACTCATGACCCCGATCATGCAGGCGCTGTCGGAGGTCCATGAGCACGGCATTATCCACCGGGACATCAGCCCGGACAACATCATGGTGCGGCCGGACGGCAAGCTGATTTTGCTGGATCTGGGCGCGGCGAAGGATTTGGACATTCAGGGAAATGACGGCAGCGTCCAGTCCTCCCAGATGGTGGCCAAGCACGGATTCAGCCCCATTGAGCAGTACAGCAAGAGCGGAAAGGTCGGCCCGTGGACGGACATTTACGCCATGGCCGCCACCATCTATTATTGCTGCACCGGCATTCTCCCGCCCCCCGCGACGGACCGCACCATAGACGATACACTGGCCTGTCAGCCGCTGCTGACGCAGGCGCAGTTTGGCATTCTGGCGGACTGTATGCATATGCGCCCGCAGGATCGTCCGCAGAGCATGGACACGCTCCTGCAAATGCTAACCCACCCGCAGGGGGAGGCGAAAGCGGAACCGCCCAAAGTTATTCCGGAAGTGGAACCGCCCAAGCCGGTCGAGACGAAAGCAGCCCCGCCCAAACCGATGGAGACGGAACCGGTAGTCCAGAAGACCCCACCGATAAACCCGGAAGCGCAGCCCACCCAACCGCCCCGGCACGATGCGGAACCGAAGCGACCACTTTCCAAATGGCTGATCCCCGGCGTTGCGGCGGTGGTCGCGGTGATAGCCCTCGCCATTTCCATCGGCAGCGGCGGGAAAAAGTCCAGCCCCTCCGTGAAAGCCCCGGCTGCGCAGGCCGCCGCCACGGAACCGGCGCCGACAGAAACAGTTCCTACTATTCCCATGGAAGTCCATACCATGGCGGCTGCAGACTTTGTCTATGAAGACGACATCTCTGCTACCCCGTTTTGGGGGCAGAGTCAGTATTTGCGCAAAGACGTAAATACCCTAACCTTCCAAAGCTCACTGCAAAACGCCCCCAGCAGTGCATGGGACGTGTCAGAAGCCGGGGACAGGAGCGTGCTGGCCTGGATGGATAACGGCAATCTGTACGTGGCCGCTGACGGCGCAATCGCGCCAAACCCCGATGCAGCCTGGTTGTTTCAAGATTTTGTAAATATGAAGACAATCAATTTCGGGAACTGCTTTGACACTTCCGACGTAACACGGATGAGAGGCATGTTTAACGGTTGCAGCAGTCTCACCGATTTGGATTTATCCGGCTTCGATACTTCCAGCGTGACAGACATGCGTATGATGTTCCAAAACTGTGCGAGTCTGACCAGTTTGGATTTACCCGGCTTCGATACTTCCAGCGTGACAGATATGCGTGTGATGTTCCAAAACTGTGCGAATCTGACCAGTCTGGATGTATCCAGTTTCGACACCTCCAACGTGATAGATATGGGCGCCATGTTTGCAAACTGCGAACGTCTCACCGGTCTGGATTTATCGGGCTTCGATACTTCCCACGTAACGAACATGGCCGCTATGTTCTGCATCTGTGAAGATCTGACCAGTTTGGATTTGACCGGTTTCGATACCTCCAACGTGGCATACATGAGCGATATGTTCTATGGCTGTGACAATCTGCCCGATATCATCTGCTCCGACAGCAAGATTCTTAAGGAATTCCGCAATCGTTAACAATCACCCCGCCCGGCTCTTTCTCCCAGAGCCGGGCAAAATTTTTTCAAAATTGTCGCGTGCCGCGCAACCGCAAATTTCGTAAACTTGCTATAATAAAATTATCAAATAGGCAGTAGACAACATCATCAAGCGATGATATTATTTTATTATAGTGGTTATCACCGGGAACACGGAACCGAACGTCAGGCCACTGAAAGAGGAGAGAAACATGAAATTTGACCGCTGTTTTGGCTGTATGGAGGAAATTCACGGCTACCCCTGCCCCGTCTGCGGCTTTGACCCCGCGCAGGCCGCCGCACCCAATTATGTGCTTCCCTATGGGGCGATTTTGAACGGCAGATACATCGTAGGAAAAATGCTGGGTCAGGGCGGCTTCGGCATCACCTATATCGGCTGGGACCTTGCCATGGAGCGGAAGGTCGCCATCAAGGAATACTACCCCTCCGGTCAGGTCAGCCGGAATCCCGGCTCCCGGGATTTGACATGGTATACCAACGAGCAGTCCCGGCAGGCAAGGCAGAACGGTATGCAGATGTTCCTGAAAGAGGCCCGAAAAATGTCCAAGGTGGACAATCTCACCAATGTGGTGCGGGTGCGAGATATTTTTCAGGAAAACGAGACGGCCTATATCGTCATGGACTTCGTGGAAGGCGAAACGCTGAAAGCACGGCTGGATAAGACCGGCCCTCTGACATGGAAGCAGGCGAAAGACATTTTCCTCCCCGCCATTCAGGCCATGGAGCAGGTACATCAGGCCGGTCTTGTCCACCGTGACATCAGCCCGGACAACCTGATGCTGACGCCGGACGGCAGGGTAATGATCCTCGATCTGGGCGCGGCAAAGGATCTGGCAATCAATAAAGGTGCGTCCTCGGCGATGGTCGTGAAAGGCGGCTTCAGCCCTCCGGAGCAGTACGCCCAGCAGGGCGGGTCCGGCTCATGGACGGATGTTTACGCCATGGCCGCAACCATGTACCACAGCCTGACCGGCGTCGTTCCCCCCACCGCTGTAGATCGTATGCAGGGAGAACCCGTAAACTGGGCATTGCTGGAAACCGGCGGCGTTCCGAATCATGTAATTGCGGCCCTGCAAAATGCAATGAAGCTCAATGCCAGAGAAAGAACGCAGACCATGGCAGAGCTTCTGAGCCAGTGCCAGTCCAAATCCGCCCATGCATCCAGGCCGGGGGCAAACCATTCCGGTTCGCAGAAAAAAGCAAATGCTGTGGTGATTGGTCTGGCTGTCGCCCTTTGCGCGATGACGGCGGTATTGGTAACTCTTTTTGTAAAAGCAAAGCCTGAGCCGCAGCCTGCGCCTACCAAAACCGTAGTACAGGCGGAACCCACTGTAAGCCATGTTGAACCGACTATAGCGTATACGAAACCAACCGCTCCAAGCTCCAACCCGACGAAGCCAACGGCATCTACCGTGCCCGAAGAAACTCAGGCAAAGAAACCGGCCGTGAACGTAAATGATATCGTCAGCTTTGGCCATTACGAGCAGGATGGCAATCGCAGCAACGGCGCCGAGGCGATTGAATGGCTGGTGCTGGACGTTCAGGAGGACAGGGCGCTGCTGCTGAGCCGCTATGCGCTGGATTCCCAGCCGTATAACAGTGCTTACGGAAAAACCACTTGGGAAGCGTGCACCCTGCGCAGCTGGCTGAACAGCACGTTCTTTGACGCCGCGTTTACCGCAGAGGAAAAAGCGTCGATCCTCGTGACAGAAGTTGACAACGGCGCATCGCAGAACAATAGCGAATGGCACACCAAGGGATGCAATAATACGGAGGATATGGTCTTCCTGCTCAGCTATAACGATACAGATCGGTACTTTGATGACCGCGACGCCCGTATCTGCACGCCGACAAACTATGCTGTTTCCATGGGGGCGGATACCCGGACTCTCGACGATGGCGTTACGGATGCCGCGTGGTGGTGGCTGCGGTCTCCGGGAGAAAACGAAACGCAGGCATCTTTTGTAAATTTCGATGGCACCCGCTACACAAATGCTGTCGGAAATGGGTATCTGTCCGTTCGCCCTGCAATATGGGTCGAGATAGCGGACTGACCTTCCTCCCGTTTATGAAGACACGGAGCGGGTCTTCCCCGGCCCCTAAACGCCAAGGGGAAGGAAGCCGCGCAAAAAGGAGAGAGAAATATGAAATTCAACCGTTGTTTTGGCTGCATGGAGGAAATTCAGGGCTATCCCTGCCCCCACTGCGGCTTCGACCCGCGGAGCGTCAAAGGAATCGAGTACGCCCTGCCCATGGGAACGATCCTCGCGGGGAAATATCTGGTCGGCCGGGTGCTGGGGCAGGGCGGCTTCGGCATCACCTATGTCGGCTGGGATATCGCGCTGGAACGGAAGGTCGCCATCAAGGAATATTACCCTTCCGGTCAGGTCAGCCGGAATCCCGGCTCCCGGGGACTGACGTGGTACACCAGTGTGCAGTCCCAGCAGGCGAAACAGAACGGCACACAGATATTCCTGAAAGAAGCACGGAAAATGTCCAAAGTGGACGATATCCCCAACGTGGTACGGGTGCGGGATCTTTTTCAGGAAAACGAGACAGCCTACATCGTCATGGACTTCGTGGAAGGCGAGACGTTGAAAGCGCGGCTGGAAAAGACCGGCCCGCTGCCTTGGGAACAGGCAAAAGGCATTTTCCTTCCCGCCATTCAGGCCATGGAGCAGGTGCATCAGGCTGGCCTTGTCCACCGGGACATCAGCCCGGACAACCTGATGCTGACGCCGGACGGCAGGGTAAAAATTCTGGACTTGGGCGCGGCGAAGGACTTGAGCGTCAACAATGGCGCGTCCTCCATGCAGGTCGCCAAGGGCGGCTTCAGCCCCTTTGAGCAGTATACCCAGCGGGGCAGCTCCGGCCCATGGACGGACGTCTACGCCATGGCCGCCACGGTCTATTACACTTTGACCGGAAAACTGCCGCCCGTCGCCACCGACCGGGTGGTGGAGGACACCATCTCGTGGGACGAACCCGGCCTGAAAGCGTTGTCGGCGCAGGCGCTGGAAGCGCTGCAAAAGGCCATGGTGATATCCGCCAAAAACCGGATGCAGAGCATGGAGGAACTGGAAAAGGGACTGTACAGCACAGCGGTAAAACCGGAACCCGCGCCAGCACCTCAGCCGGTGCAGGAAGCCAGACCGGAACCTCAACCAGAGCAGGAGGCCAAACCGGCCCCCCAGCCGACACCGGAACCCGCACCTCAGGCCAAAACGGAACCCAAACCGGAAGCGGGTAAGAAATCCGGGAAAAAGCTCTGGATTGCCGCGGCGTCGGTCATTGCCGTCGTGCTGTGCGGTGCGCTGATATGGGCAAACACCAACAAACCCGCCGATGACACCAATACAGCCGCATTTGCAGCGACTACCCCGACCACAGCTCCAACCACTGTTCCAACCGTTGCCGCAACCGCCGCCCCGACTACCGAAATGCCTGTTTCTATTCCGTCTCCAGCAACCTTACAAAGTCTTGCGGAGGAATATGGAAGGAAAAATGTTGTGGCCGCTGGCGACCATTTTGCAGTTGGCATAAAGCCTGACGGATCGTGCATTGCAGCGGGAAACCCTAAACCATATGTTTCGAGTTGGACGGGAATGTGCTCGCTCTCAGCATGTGGAGATACTGTTGCCGGATTGCGCAGTGATGGGACGGTAGTCTGCTCAGATTCAACTTTAAATGTCCGAAACTGGAAAGACATTGTGCAAATTGATTATTTCGAGGAATTTTGGGAGAAGGACCACCATATTGTTGGGCTGACTTCATCCGGAAAAGTCGTTGCGGAAGGAACAAATCGGTACGGAGAGTGCGATGTTTCCGGTTGGGAAGATATTGTAGACGTTGCAGCCGGAGCCACTCACACTGTGGGATTACGAAGCGATGGAACCGTGGTCGCATGTGGAAACAACGAGTTCGGACAATGCAATGTTTCTGACTGGGTTGGGATTGTTGATGTCGCCGCTGCCAGATATGCCGTTTACGGACTTACTTCAGATGGTCACATTCTTGTAGCTGGTCAGAAGTATGAAGGGAATAGCACATTCAATAGTGTTTTGGAGATCCCCACCCCGGAGGTATCTGGCTGGGATAACATTGTTGCAATTCTGGCGTCTTATGAGGGTGGAGATGGCTGTGATTACGTGGTTGGCATACGTGAGGACGGAACGATTGTGACAAACAGATCAACGTGGGCATATCTGGATGATGGAGATATCGAGTCTTTCCAAGATGTCCAGTGTATCAGCGTTGCAAGCTGGGGATATACAATCTGTGTGGACAGTTACGGAAAAGTGCGTGCTGTTGGTTGGGATGTTGATGGAACAAGAATTGTAGATACATGGTCACTTATGGAAAAATAATATCTGGTGGGCTTGCCTAACTTAGCAATCCGCCGAAGATTGGAGGAATCCAGCACGAATTCAGGATATCCAGACGTCCGTTTTCCCGGCTGGGAGGTTGTACGCAAGCTTGTGCATCACCTGTATCAGCTGAGATCTTGCCATGGATCGTAAGGTCGCTATCAAGGAATACTATGCAAATTCGTTGATATTGCCCGGTCAAAGCGTTATAGTTGTTATATATTAAAAAATAAAGGAGAGAGGAACATGTATTGTTACAACTGCGGCAAAGAAATCGCGGAAACCGTGAAATTCTGCCCCTATTGCGGAGCAGAACAGAAGCAGCCCCAGCAGTCCCCTCAGTGGCAGCAGCCTCAGCAGCCCGTCCAGCAGCCCCAGCAGCAGGAACCCCAACCGCAGCCCATCCAGCAGCAACCCGCCCAATGGCAGAACCCCCAGCAGCAGGACACTCAATGGCAGGCTCCTCAGCAGCCCACCCAGTGGCAGAACCCTCCAGCGGCGAATAACAGCGGAAAAAACAATTCCTGGCAGTCCAGACTTCCCATCATTCTGGCAGCCGTCGCCCTTGTGGTCGTAGTTCTGCTTGCAGTGCGCGCGTTCCATAACCGCACCGATGCCCAGAACGAGCTGAAAGCGATCGCGACTACAGAACCTGCCGCTACCGAAGCCGCCCCCACCGAAAAAGTCACGTACACCGAGCCTCCCGCCCCGACGGAAACAGAGGCCCTCACGGACGGCTGGCACACCATAAACGGAAAGCGCTATTACATTCAGGATGGTGAAAAGTATGTAGATCTTCAGGAAATCGACAACGCGCTGTACTACTTCGACGAAGACGGCGCACTGGCTGAGAATGAAGACGTGGACTATTATGGGACTACTTTACATGCAGGCCGCGACGGTATAATAGAAGGAATTACTATTGATGAAATTGGGGGAGAATGGTCAGATGAGTACTACCATTACGGGAATAACGGACGTAGTTCTGTTCTGGAATTATCCTTTGAAGTAGAAGACTGCGATTCCTTCCGGTTCTATCTGGAGGCAGGCGGCTTGCATGGTGCAAAGGTGAATGGAAAGTGGAAAATCTATGTCAGGCACAACGGCAACTGGGAATTTGTACAGGATATCAATTACACAGAGCCAAATGGATATTTTGACATAAAACTCGACGGTTACAAGAACTTTGATGCCATTACTGCTTGCCCGATGGTGCAGGGCAATGCCACCTACTCCGCGGTTTTCTACCTGCAAAACGTACATTGCGTACTGTAATCGTGATCCGGCCGCAAGAACACAAAAAAATACCGCCGGGGCAATTGCCCCGGCGGTAACTCTTTTCAGTATCAGGCGCTGCGGAATCGGGCGAGGAAATCCTTTGTTTCCTGCTTCTGCGGGTTTCCAAACACTTCGGAGGGTACGCCTTCCTCACAGATGACGCCCTGACTCATAAACACCACATGATTGCTCACGTCCCGGGCGAAGGCCATCTCGTGGGTCACCACCAGCATGGTCATCCCTTCCCGCGCAAGAGACCGCATGACGTTCAGCACCTCGCCCACCATCTCCGGGTCCAGCGCGGAGGTGGGTTCGTCGAACAGCAGCACCTCCGGATCCATAGCCAGCGCCCGGGCAATGGCTACCCGCTGCTTCTGGCCGCCGGAGATCTGCCGGGGCTTGGCGTTGATGTAGGGCGCCATGCCCACCTTTTCCAGATAGGTCATCGCGTGAGCCCGGGCTTCCTCCCGGCTCCGCTTCAGCACCTTCACCTGACCGACCATGCAGTTTTCCAGCACCGTCATATTGTTGAACAGATTGAAGGACTGAAACACCATACCCACATGGGCGCGGTAGGCCGGCGCGTTGACGCCCCGCCCAGCCACGTTCTTGCCGTGGTAGCAGACCTCGCCGGAGGTGGGCGTTTCCAGCAGGTTGATGCACCGAAGCAGCGTGCTTTTTCCGGAGCCGGAAGCGCCGATGATGGAGGTCACGTCGCCTTTGGCTACGGTAAAGTCAATGTCCCGGAGCACCTCGTGGCTTCCAAAAGACTTGGAAAGGTGGTTGACCTGTAAAATCACGTCTTCCATATTAGTAATCTCCTTTCGGTCTTCCGGAACCAAACTCGCCGCTGCGCTCGTCGAAGGGCGTCTTGCGGCTGGGGTGGGAATAGGTACCGGCGCTCATGGCCAAAGAGTCCGTACTGACCAGCTCGTAATTGTCGCTGCCGTCCAGCCGCTTTTCAAGCCAACGCAGCAGGAAAGACGCCGCCAGCGTCAGCATCAGATACCCCGCCATCTCGATCACGGCTGAGGGAAAATACAGCAGATTGACGCCCACAATGTTCCGATGGGTGGCAAAAAACTCCACGAAGCCGATAACGAACATCACGGAGGTGTCCTTGATGTTGATAATAAAGTTGTTGCCGATCTGGGGGATGATGTTCCGCAGCGCCTGAGGCATGATGACGTTCACCATGGTCTGCACATGGGTCATGCCGATGGCCTTCGCGCCCTCGGTCTGGCCGGGGTCAATGGAGATGATGCCGCCCCGGACGGACTCGGCCATGTACGCGCCGGTGTTGATGGACACCACGATGATGGCTGCCACCCAGATGCCGCCCATTCCCTTGAAGGCCACCGCGCCGTCGGTGAAGTAGGGCAGGCCGTAGAAGATGAACACCGCCTGTAAGACCATGGGCGTTCCCCGGAACACCTCCACATAAATGCGGATCAGCGCCCGCAGCAGCTTCAGGAAGAAGCGCTTGACCGGTGGGTCCTGCCGGGTGTAGGGCATGGTGTTGAGAATGCCGCACAGCAGGCCGATCACGCAGCCGATCAGGGTCGCGACCACCGCCAGAACCAGCGTGTTCCGGATACCGGTAAAATAAGCGCCGGAGTACGTCTCCCAGAGCTTTCCGATGTCGGTCGTGAGTTTTGCAAGCTTATCCATGAGGCACCTCAGATCGCGGGCTGAACGGCAATCGCCTCGTTCATGATCTGGTTCATGTCCTCCACGGTCATTCCGCTGAGGACCGCATTCATGGCGTCCAGCAGGGTGGTGTTGCCCTTGACCACGGAGATGCCGATGTTGATCTCACCGGCGTCTACCTTAAAATTGTCCTCGCTGCCGGAGAAGTCCAGAATCACCAGATTGTCGTAGGTGGCGCAGGCGCCCATAGCGGTGGGCATATCGGTGCAGATGTAATCCACAGTGCCGGAGGTGACGGCCATGACCATGGCCGGAGCCGTTTCGGAAGCGGGCATCAGCTGGGCGCCCTCGATCTGGGGCAGGCAGGTGTCATACCAGATGGTGCCGGTCTGAGCGGTACAGGAGCCGGAAAGCTGGGAAATGCCGGTGGCGGAGGCCAAGGGGCTATCCTTCCGGGTGACGCAGACGATGGAAGCGTAGAAGTAAGGGCCTGCCATGTCCACTTCCTGAAGCCGCGTCTCGGTCATGGACTGACCGGCAATGACGGCGTCCAGCTGACCGGCGTTCAGCGCGGGAACCAGGCCGTCCCAGCCGATGGCCATGATCTCCAGCTCCCAGCCGTTGGCCTCACAGATCTTCTTGGCGATCATGACGTCATAGCCGTTGGCATAAGCGCCGGGGTTGTTGGCGATGGGAACAGCGCCGTTGGAGTCGTCCATCTGGGTCCAGTTGTAGGGGGCGTAGGCACACTCCATGCCCACGGTGAGCACGCCGTCCTCCACGCCGGAGAGAACCACGGAACTGGCCGCAGTGGGTGCGGCGGAAGCGGCAGGGGCATCGGAAGCAGAGCTTCCACAGGCGGTCATGGACAGAACCATAAGTACGGACAGGATAACGGATACGAGCTTCTTCATTTTGAGATCAACCTTTCTTTTTGCGTTTTCGCATTTTGGAATAAAAAATGAACCGCTTTGGAAAGCGGTCCATGGAAATGCGGAAAACCCAAACAAGAAAAGGATAATCCGAACAGCCAATGATAGCGCTTCACAAAGATTTTTGTGACAGTCCGGCAGATGTTCTCTGACGACCCAGCATGAAAAACCCGGGCAGATTTCCCATACTTCGGCGGTGATCCCTTTCTCCTTCGGCGGCTGCACGACCTTGCCGGAGGGTACTGATGAGTACCGCGCCTCTATCAAGCGATTCAATTTTGAGTGTATCCTAGCATCGCGGTTTCCGATTGTCAATAGCTTTTTCGGTGCATCCGCGTTTTTTGTATAATCTTCCAAATCAGAAGCGAACCCTACCATTCCATTTCGGCGAATCCGGCACATGTCGCCCATCTGTGCGCGAATCCCGGCTTGACATTTGCCCCTTCTCCCGGTAAACTGGTTTTATCAAATATACGGAGGAAACAGCGATGGATCACAGGGAATTGGCGGCAGAACTCTTTTTATCCGACTGCAACTGCGCTCAGGCGGTGCTGGAAGCCTTCAGCGACGTAACGGGGCTTGAAAAGGGCTTCGCGGCGAAGCTGGCGTCCTCCTTCGGCGGCGGCATGGGGCGGATGCGGGAGGTCTGCGGTGCGGTCAGCGGGATGCTGATGGTGGCGGGGCTTCTGTACGGCTATGACGACCCCGGCGAGAACGACGTGAACAAAAAAGCCCATTACCGGCTGGTGCAGAACCTTGCGGGGCAGTTCCGGGAGAAGATCGGCAGCATTATCTGTCGGGAAATTCTGAGCAACCCGCCCTCCGACCCCAACCCCACGCCCCGCACGGCGGAATTTTACAAGACCCGCCCCTGCGCCCATATGGTCATGACTGCGGCGGGCATTCTGGACGATTACATTGCGGAGCACCCGGTCACGGAGCATCAGCTATGAACGATTTTATCTACAACCAGCACGATATCCCCAAGGAGCAGTACCGCTACGGCCTGCGCGCCTCGTCGGACGTGGGCTGCGGATGGGTCGCCACCTGGAATGCCCTGCAAATTCTGGGGTACAAAACGGACATCCCGGCGCTGATCCGCTATTACGAATGGCAGCTGCCCCTGATCCACGGCAATACCGGCACCTCCTTCTGGGGGCCTGCCGTGTGCTTCCGGAAATGGGGCTTCCCGGTGAAGATCGTCGTGGACGTCCGCCGCTTTGACGAAGCGGCCAAAAACGCGGACGCCTGCATCCTGTTCTACCACTGGCGGAGCAAATGCCGCCTGGGCGCCCATTTCGCAGCGCTGCACCACACGGAGAAAGGCTTCATCGGCTACAACACCTACCGCAACTCCACCGGCGCGGACAATTACGGCAGCAGCCTTGCGGAGTTCCTCCGCAAGCGCAAGTATTTTGGCGCCGTCCTGCTGGCCATCAACCGAAAATCCGCAGAAGCACCTCGGCAAAACGTAGAAAAAACCAACGGAAATTTGTGAACATTTCACAATTCACCCCGAACGTCCCATGGGACTTCCCTTTTCCCGGAAATCCGCCGCTTGCATTCAGCGGGAAAGTGTGATATCCTTATAAAAAGGAGATGAGCCGAATGACTGTCCGGGAATCGGGTGAAATGTATCTTGAGGCTATACTGGTTTTGGCGAAGAAAAGCGGGTATGTCCGCTCCATTGACGTCAGCGAATATCTGGGGTATTCCAAGCCCAGCGTTTCCCGCGCGATGGGCATTCTCCGGGAGGGCGGGTATATCCTCATGGAAAAAGACGGCGCGATCACGCTGACGGATTCCGGGAAAAAGCTGGCGGAAACCATCTACGAGCGCCACACGGTGCTCTCGGAGCTGCTGATCCGTCTGGGTGTGGACGAAAAGACCGCCACCGACGATGCGTGCCGGATCGAGCACGTCATCAGCGACGAGTCGTTCCAAGCCATCAAGCAGTACTATTACCAGCACAAAAAGTAAAAATCCAGGCGGCGCTTGAAAGCGCCGCCTTAGTCTGTCAAAAAACCTCGCAGTGGAAAGCCGCCCGCGGGCGACAAATAGAGTTAAATCATTTTGCGTCAGGGCGTGTACCTAAGACGAGAGTTGTTAAGGGTATTTTCTAAAGCAAAAGAAATTGCGCCCAGAGAGCAAAAAGGTTAACGAAAATAAGACCAGTAAACCGAAATTTATGCTCATCTTTCTTCATCATAGATGACGGTAACTACGGATTTTGAGCCATGTATCCCCTTTTTTTGTATATCATCAAAGTCAAGAACAAGGCTATCAGGAGAAATGGAATCCTTATAGACTATTGTATAGTCTATCCAAGCGGGGCTTTCATTCTTCGTAATTTTTTCTCTGTTATATACATACTTCAAGAAATCCCAACCAATTCCTTCCAGGTATGAACCACTGTCTGTTTCCACTTCCATGCTGATAATATTTTGAACTGGGATTTGCTTTATATGTTCGACAAGGTCTTTCCTATCTTCGATTTCTAGCTTCTGCATTTTGCTATTTCCTCCTTTATAAGCCCCGATTCGTTGAATTGATGTTCAGTATAGCGCAAACGGGTCTTAATAGCAAAGCCCCTTTGCCCCAAAAGACCAGCGAGCCTTTTGGGGCAGTTTTTATCCCAGCAGTTCCTCAATCTCCGCCTTCGGCATGTAGCCGATGGCCTTGTTCATGACCTTGCCGCGTTCCACGACCACCAGCGTGGGGATGCTGGCGACGCCGAATTCCATGGCAAGCTCCACTTCCTCGTCCACGTTGATCTTGCCCACGGCGATATCCTCCCGCTCCTGGGCGATCTCCTCCACAATGGGGCCGACCATCCGGCACGGGCCGCACCATGGCGCCCAGAAATCCAGCAGCACGGGCTTATCGCTGTTTTTCACCAGCTCGTCGTAATTGGCCTTCGTAATGTGCATGACGGACATAACAATTCCTCCTTGGTATTTTTCTGTGCCTATAGTATACCCTAATTTTGAAAAAAGCGCAAGGGGCACGTCGAGCGTGCGGACAATTTGACATTTTGCCGCCCATCTGCTATGATACCCTGAAAGAAACGGGAGGACACCAATATGAGCAAATGTGAATCCTGCGGCGGATGCAGCGGCGGCTGTTCCGGATGCGGTCTGGAGCTGGAGCTTACGGAAGAAGAGATCAGCTTTCTGCACCGGCTGGGCGAGTGCGCCTTTCTGCCGGTGATTCAGGAAAAGGAAACGCCGGTTTTCCCGGAGGAGCCGGGAAAAGAGCTTCTGCTGCAATGTCTGGAGAAAAAGGGCCTGATTTCCCTTGACTATGACAAGCCCCTGAAAGATTACCATACCCCCGCCTATGATGCCAGCCCCGTCCGGGGCAGCATGGCGCTGACCAAGCGGGGACAGGACGTTCTGGAGCTGATGGAATATCAGGGAGTCCGCAGCTAACCATCCGGCGGCGTTTGCCGGAAAAAAGAGACATAGAGAAGTGTTATTTATGAACAACAATGAATACCGCGTGGGCGTCAACCGTGGATTGCCTGTGGGGATGGGATATTTTTCGGTGAGCTTCGGTTTCGGCGCCATGGCCGTGTCGCAGGGCTTGAAAACGCTGGACGCGGTGCTGATCTCCGCCACGAATCTGACCAGCGCAGGGCAGTTTGCGGGGCTTACCCTCATCGTCGCCGCCGCCACATTGTGGGAAATGGTGCTGACCCAGCTGGTCATCAACAGCCGCTACGCCCTGATGAGTCTGGCGCTGAGCCAGCGGATGGGCGAGAAGATCGGCCTGCTGCCCCGGCTTCTGATCGCGTTTTTCAATACGGATGAAATTTTCGCCCTGGCCATGGCGCGGGAAGCACCCCTGACGGTGCCGTTCCTGCTGGGGCTGGGGACGCTGCCCTTTATCGGCTGGACGCTGGGGACGCTGTGCGGCGCACTGGCCGGGTCGATCCTGCCGCTCTCCATCCGGACGGCGCTGGGGGTCATGCTCTACGGCATGTTCATCGCCATCGTGGTGCCCCCCGCGAAGAAGAACCGGGACATTTTTGTCGCGGTGGTGCTGGCGCTGATCTTCAGCAGCCTGTTTTCCTGGACGCCGGGGCTGAAAATCGTTTCCCCGGGACTGTCCATCGTGGTCTGCACCGTGGCAGCCGCCGCCATCTGCGCCGCGCTGTTCCCGGTGGAGGAAGAGAGGGAAGCGGCATGAACATTTATCTGTACATCCTCGCCATGGCGCTGACGACCTATCTTATCCGCGTCCTGCCCATGACGATTTTCCGCAAGCCCATCAAGAGCCGTTTTTTGCGCTCGTTTTTGTACTACGTTCCCTATTGCTGCCTGACGGCCATGACGTTCCCCTCCATCCTCAGCAGCACCGCTTCTATCTTAAGCGGCGCGGCGGCGCTGGTGGTAGCGGTGATTCTGGCCTACCGGGGCAAGAGTCTGATCGTGGTCGCCCTCAGCAGCAGCGCCGCGGTGCTGATTGTGGAATGGGCAATGAGCCATTTGTAAAATAACTGTGTATTCCTCCGCTTCGCCTTGACGAGCGGAGGAATCTTTGTTATAATGCGCCGTGAAGAGGGAGTAGTCGGCGCACAACGCGGGACTGAATCGACATACTGGTGAGGCCCCGGTTCAGCCTGAAATGACGAGACTTTTGCAGGCCGGCACAGTCTCTTCGTTTCTCTGTGCTGACTTGTATTCAGTACGGAGGATTTTTTATGGGAATCGGAGAACTGTTCTTGCTGGCGGTGGGACTGAGTATGGACGCTTTCGCAGTGTCCGTATGCAAGGGCCTTGCCATGAAAAAGGCAACGCTGAAGGCGGAGGCGACCTGCGGACTCTGGTTCGGCGGCTTCCAGATGCTGATGCCCGTGACCGGCTTTTTCCTTGGCTCGCTGTTTGCCGAAGCCATTGAAGCGTTCGACCACTGGGTCGCCTTCGGTCTGCTGGTCATCATCGGCATCAACATGCTGAAGGAAGCGCTGGAGAAGGAAGACGAATCCGGCGACGACCCGGAAAAGGACGCCGACCTGTCCGTCAAGACCATGTTTCTCATGGCCGTGGCGACTTCCATAGACGCGCTGGCCGTCGGCATTTCCCTTGCCATGGTCGGCAGCGTGAACATCTGGCTGGCGGCGGCGTTTATCGGTATCTGCACCTGCCTGCTGTCCGCTCTGGGCGTGAAGATCGGCAACGTGTTCGGCAGCCGGTATGAGAAAAAGGCCGAGTTTGCCGGCGGCGTCATTCTGATTCTGCTGGGCGTGAAGATCCTGCTGGAGCATCTGGGGGTTCTGGCGTGAAGCGCACAAAGCGCCGCATGACGCTGTGTACTGTGCTTCTGCTTTGCAATCTGGTCTTTATCTGGGGCAATTCCCTGCTCCCGGCGGAAGTCTCCGGACAGATCAGCGGCACGCTGAAGGCGCTGCTGGACGGCGTGTTCACCCCCGGCGAAGCGGTTCCCTCCGGTGGCGACGGCCTGCTGCGAAAGTGCGCCCATTTTGCCGAATTCGGCGCGTTGGGACTGCTGCTTGGGTGGCTGTTCGGGATGCTGGGAAAAAAGCGGCTTCCGGCGTTCGCCCTGGGCGTGGCCGCTGCCTGCATCGACGAGACCATCCAGGCCTTCGTCCCCGGCCGCAGCCCCGGCATCCGGGACGTGTGCATTGACAGCTGCGGCGCGGCCGCCGGTATGCTCCTGCTGTTTTTGGGGCATGCTTATTGGAAGAGACGATTTACCCGAAATAATTTTAGGAGGAAATGAAACATGAAAAGATTTTTAACTGCAATTCTGGCGGCAGCCATGGCGCTGTCCCTGCTTTCCGGCTGTGCCGGATCCAAGCCCACGGAAACCACCTCCCCCGATCAGGTGGAGGGAACCATGGAGGAGCTGCTGAACGAAATCGTTGCCCAGCAGCCGGTGGAGTTCGACGGCGGCGTCGAGACCATCGACCTCACCGACACCAGCGAGGAAGGGCAGTGGGCCATCAAGAGCAGCACTGGTCTGGATAACGCCGGCGTGCTGACGGAGGCCGCGGTGTTCGAGCCGATGATCGGCTCCATCGCCTTTTCCATGGTCATGGTGCGGGTCGCGCCGGGTGAGGACATCAAGTCCGTCGCCGAAGCCATGAAGTCCGGCATCAACCCCCGCAAGTGGGTCTGCGTGGAAGCGGACGACATGCTGGTCACCGGCTACCGTGACGTGGTGATGCTCATTATGCTGGACACCAGCTACGACCTCACCGCCCAGTCCTTTGTGGACGCCTTCGGCAAGGTCGTCGGCGAACCCGAATTTGTGATTTAAGGTTTCCAAAATGGCAGCGATTCCATCGCTGCCATTTTTATAAGAGTTCTCAGGAGCGAACACGCCTATGGTTTTTTCAAGCATTCCCTTCCTATATTATTTCCTCCCGGCGGTGCTGGCGGTGTATTTTCTCACGCCCCGGAAGGGGAAAAACGCCGTTCTGCTCCTTGCCAGCCTGATTTTTTACGGCTGGGGGGAGCTGCGGCTGCTGCCCCTGATGGTGTTCACCATCCTGCTGTGTTATGTCTGCGGTCTGGGCATCGAACGCTCCCGGAAGCGGAAAAAGCGCTGGCTGCTGGCGTCCATCGTCATCAGCGTGGGGCTGCTGGGGGTTTTCAAGTACGCAGACTTCTTCATCGGCAGTCTGAACGCCGTCACCGGCCTGAAAATTCCGCTGCTTCATCTTGCGCTGCCCGTCGGCATCAGCTTTTACACCTTCCAGTGCCTGAGCTACACCATCGACGTTTATCGCGGCAGCGTCCCGGCACAGAAGAACCTCATCAACTTCGGCGCGTATGTCGCCCTGTTCCCCCAGCTGATTGCAGGCCCCATCGTCCGCTATGCGGACATCGCACGGGAGCTGGAGCACCGGGAGCACAGCTGGGAAAACGCGGCGGTGGGTCTGCGGCGGTTTCTGGTAGGGCTGGGGAAAAAGGTCATCCTTGCGGATAACTTTGCCCTGCTGATCCGGCTGTTCCGTCAGAGCGGGGAAACGTCCGTCCTGTTTTACTGGATGTACGCCGTGGCCTTCACCCTGAACATTTACTTCGATTTTTCCGGCTATTCCGACATGGCCATCGGTCTTGGGCGGGTGCTGGGGTTCCATTTTGTGGAGAATTTCAACTACCCCTACCTCTCGGGAAGCGTCACGGAGTTCTGGCGGCGGTGGCATATCAGCCTTGGCAGCTGGTTCCGGGACTATGTATATATCCCCATGGGCGGCAGCCGGGTCAGCCGCTGGCGGTGGGTTCTGAACATCCTCACCGTGTGGATGCTTACGGGGCTGTGGCACGGCGCGGCGTGGAATTTCGTGCTGTGGGGGCTGCTGTTTGCCGCGCTTCTGCTGGCGGAAAAGTGGATTCCCGTCCTGCAAAGGCTGCCGGGCGTCCTGCGCCATGGCTATGTGCTGCTGGCGGTAATCCTCAGCTTTGTGCTGTTCAACGCGGACAGTCTTGCGCAGGCGGGGCAGGACTTTGCCGGACTGTTCGGCTTCGGCAGCCTGAGCCTGACCTCCGCCGAAGCGCTGTACTACCTGAAAAGCTATGCCGTCCTGTTCGTGCTGGGCATTCTCGGCTCCACGCCGGTGGTGAAAAACGCGGCGCGGCGCATGGACGGAACGAAGGCGGGGGTCGTGCTGGAAGCCGCGGCAATGCTGGCGCTGCTGATCGTCTGCACGGCCTATCTGGTGGATGGCTCCTTCAGCCCGTTCCTGTATTTCCGGTTTTAAGGGGGCGAAGGTATGAAGAATCGAATTTGCGCAATCATTGTTGCGGCTGTCTGGGCGGTGCTGGCTGCGTGGGCATGGCTGGCGCCCAGCCGGGACATCTCCGTCGCGGAGCGCCGCCAATTGGCACAGAAGCCTGCCATTCAGGCAAAGACGCTGCTGGACGGCAGCTTCATGACGGATTTTGAGGACGCCAGTCTGGATCAGTTCCCCCTGCGGGATACTTTCCGCGAGGCGAAATCCCTGTTCCACCGCTTCGTCCTGCGGCAAAGCGACAAAAGCGGCATTTATATCTCCCAAGGCTATGCTGCGGCACAGGAATATCCCCTGAGCGAAGCCTCGGTCAGCCACGCACTGGAGCGGTTCAGCAGCGTATACGAAACCTATCTTTCCTCCACCGATTCCAGAATTTACCTTGCCATCGTCCCGGACAAGGGCTACTATCTGGCGCAGTCTGTCGGGCAGCTGTCCATGGACTATGACCGGCTCTTTACCATGGTGGAGGACGGGATGCCGTGGGCGGCTCCCATCCGCCTGACGGACAGTCTGTCCATTCAGGACTATTACCGCACCGACACCCATTGGCGGCAGGAGCGGCTGCTCCCGGCGGCGCAGACGCTGTGTCAGGCACTGGGGGTGTCTTCTCCCCGGCAGGAGGATTACACCGTCACCCCGCTGGAAAAGCCCTTCTACGGCGTGTACTACGGTCAGGCAGCGCTGCCCATGCAGCCGGACACCATGTACCTGCTGAAAAGCGACCTGCTGGACGACTGCCGGGTGTACGACTACGAAACGGGGGAGACCGCCGCTGTCTACGACATGACCAAGCTGGACAGCAGAGATCTGTACGACGTGTATCTCTCCGGTGCCCGGAGCCTGCTGACCATCGAAAACCCCAACGCGGCCACCGGCCGGGAGCTGATCGTATTCCGGGATTCCTTCGGAAGCAGCATGGTTCCGCTGTTGGTAAACGACTACGCCAAGGTGACGCTGGTAGACCTTCGGTACATCCGAAGCGACTATCTGGGCAGGTTCCTGGACTTCCACGGTCAGGACGTGCTGTTCCTCTACAGCACGCTGCTGCTGAACAACAGCGCGGCAATCAAATAAAGCATCAAGGGCGCTCCGATGAAAGCGGAGCGCCCTTGATGCAAAAAAATCCACTGTAATCTTGCGACTACAGTGGACCTGGCAGAGGATGAGGGATTCGAACCCCCGCAAACGGAGTCAGAGTCCGGTGTGCTACCGTTACACAAATCCTCTATATAATACCTGGTGGAGACAACAGGACTCGAACCTGTGACCTCATGCGTGTGAAGCATGCGCTCTAACCAGCTGAGCTATGCCTCCATACCGAAGCAGAGCTTATTATACCACGTTTTTCCGGAAAGTCAACCACTTTTTCCGGAATTTCCTTTTTTCTTTTTTGCGCCCCGCCCTGAAAAGGACGGGGCGCATGAGGCTTGTTTACCTGTATGGCTGCACGTATCGTTCATGGCTCAGACTTTGCGGTCGCGCGTGGGCGCCGGAGACAAGGCCGAGCATGGCGTAGATCGAAACCACCGAGGAGCCGCCGTAGCTGATCAGCGGGAGGGTCAGGCCGATAACGGGCATAACGCCGATGCACATGCCGGTGTTGATCATCACCTGGAACATCAGCGCCGACGCGGCGCCGTAGCATACCAGCCGGCGCATATAATCCTGACAGTGCAAGCCCACATAGATGCACCGGGCGATGATGGCCATTTCCATGATCATAATGGCCAGACACCCCACGAAGCCCAGCTCCTCGCCCATGGACGAGAAGATATAGTCCGTGTGCCCGGCGAACAGGCTGCCGCTCTGGGTACGGTTGCCGTTGAACAGCCCCTGCCCCGTCAGGCCGCCGCCGGTGAGGGAGCGCAGGTTCATCATGGAGTGATAGCGCTCGTTGATGCCCATGGGGTCGATGGTGTCGTCAACCAGAATCAGAAACCGGTTCTGCTGGTACTCGCCGAGGAACTGCCACAGGATCGGGAACGCTGCCACGATCAGGCCGATGGCCAGGACGAACCACCACAGGCTGACGCCGCCGCCGAAGGCCATACCGATGAAGATAAACACAAAGATCAGGGAAACGCCCGCGTCGCCGGACAGCACCATGTTCAGTCCCACCAGCAGTCCCAGGTGAAGGCACATGTGCATAATAGACGGCAGGCTGGATATCCGGTTCTGGTGCGCCGACATGACCGACGCCATAATAACGACATAGGTGATCTTACAGATCTCGGCGGGCTGAACGCTGATGAAGCCCAGGTCGATCCAGCTTCGGTTGCCGGAGTCGTGGTCGGTTCCCAGAGGGCTTATCAGCATGAGGAGCAGCGCGCAGTTGAAAGCCACCATCACCATCCGGTGTTCCGAAAGAAAGTCCAGATCGACGGATGACACCAGCGCGTACATCATGACGCCCAGACCGGTAGCCGCCAGCTGAATGATAATATATTTGAGATTGCCGCCAAACTTGTCGGCGGAAGTGGCGCTGGCAATAAAAACGCAGCCAAAACCGGACACGATCAGGCACAGGATCAGCAGAAATATGTCGCCTTTTTTCCAAAAATCCTTTAATTCATAAAAAAACCGGCTCAAACAACCGCCTCCTTTCCGCTATGGTTTTTCATTATACCATCCTTCCGGGGAAAAGTAAATAGACGAAATGTGAACGTGCCTTTAACATTGCCGGGGGGCGGGGTATAGGGGCCTTCCAAAACGGGCAGAATCCATAAAACCCGGCAAAAAAAATGTTATGTCTGATATTACATCCGGTTTTACTTGACAAAATGGGAAAATAGTATTATTCTAAATAGGAATCTGCAAGAATTGGAAACGTTTCAATTTTCCGAAACTGCCGTTTTTCCACCGCCGCAGGGGTGTCTTCCCCCGGAGTTCCCCCGGAGTTCCTCCGGAGAACCCACGCTCAGACGGATACCGGCAAAAAGTTTCCTGTTTGCCGTTTTCGGGGCGGTTTCAACTGGACATGCTGATCGGAATATGATATACTATCAAAGGTCTGTCTAGAAGGAACCGTATCAATAAGCCATGGCGGCGCACCCGCTTTAAGAATGGAGAGCTAACATGAACAACAACTGTCTGAACATCCTGAAATGGACGGAGGCACAGCTCAAGTACACCTACGACGTTTCTTTGCAGGAGGCGACCCCTCAGGAGCTGCATGAAGCGCTGGGTCAGGCTGTTATGATGGCCATTTCCGACGATTGGAGCCATTCCAAGAAGACTCGTATGCCCAATCGCAAGGCGTATTACATCTCTGCCGAGTACCTGATCGGCCGTCTGGTGTATTCCAACCTGTTTAATCTGGGAATTCTGGACGAGATGAAGGAGCTGTTTGCCGAGCACGGGGTCGATCTGGCGATTCTCGAGGACATCGAGGACGACGCTCTGGGCAACGGCGGTCTTGGCCGTCTGGCGGCCTGCTTCCTGGACAGCGCTGCTTCCACCGATATTCCCCTGTCCGGCTACGGCCTGCGCTACAAGTTCGGTCTGTTCAAGCAGAGCTTTGACGCCGACGGCAGTCAGGTGGAGAACGCCGACGACTGGACAAAGTTCGGCGACCCCTGGTCCTTCCGCCGCTATAACCACACCGTGAAGGTCAAGTTCCCCGACCATACCGTTCTGGCCGTTCCCTACGACGTTCCCGTCATCGGCTACGGCACCGAGAACGTGGGCACACTGCGCCTGTGGCAGTGCGAGGCCGAGGAGGAGCTGGACTTCAACGCCTTCAACAATCAGGACTATCTGCGGGCGCTGGACGCCAAGAACAAGGCCGAGGACATCACCCGCGTCCTGTACCCCAACGACTCCACATGGGAGGGCAAGCGCCTGCGCATCAAGCAGCAGTATGTGCTGTCCTCTGCGTCCCTGCAGGATATGCTGCGCACCTTCAAAATTGCCCATGGCGATGATCTGAGCCGCTTCGCCGAGTTCTACGCGGTGCAGCTCAACGACACCCATCCCGCCATGTCCATCCCCGAGCTGATCCGCCTGCTGATGCTGGAGGGCATGAGCTTTGACGACGCCTTCAATGTCGCTCAGAAGACCTTCTCCTACACCAACCACACCGTCATGGGCGAGGCACTGGAAAAGTGGCCGCTGGATCTGATGCGCAGCGTGGTTCCCGAGATCGTGGACATCATCTGCCGCATTGACCAGAAGCTCAAGTGGGAGCATCCGGGTCTGTTCATTGTGAAAGACAACACCGCCCACATGGCGAACCTGTCCATTTACGTCGGCTCCTATATCAACGGCGTGGCGGAGATCCACACCCAGATTCTGAAGGACGACTGCTTCAAGGACTGGTACTACGCCTTCCCCGAGCGGTTCCAGAATAAGACCAACGGCATCACCCCCCGCCGCTGGCTGGGTCTGTGCAACCCCGAGCTGACCGCCATGCTGCGGGAAAAGGTGGGCGGCGACTTCCTGAAGAACCTCGACCTCATCGGTGAGCTGAAAGATCAGATCTACGACGAGACCGTGGTGGAGTTCAACGATATCAAGCACCTGAAGAAGGAGCAGCTGTGCGCCGTCATCGCCAAACACGAGGGCGTGACGCTGAACCCCGACTTCATCTTCGACGTGCAGGTCAAGCGTCTGCACGAGTACAAGCGCCAGCTGATGAACATTCTGTCCATCGTGGACATCTACTTCCGGCTGAAGGAAGGCCGCCTGCCGGACTTCCATCCCACGGTTTACCTCTTTGGCGCCAAGTCCGCCCCCGGCTACGCCCGGGCAAAGGCCATCATCCGCTATATCAACCGGGTCGCGAAGCTGATCAACAGCGACCCCGCCGTGGCGGATAAGCTGAAGGTGGTATTCGTTCAGAACTACAACTGCTCCTACGCCGAGCATATCATCCCCGCCGCCGATATTTCCGAGCAGATTTCCCCTGCCGGCACGGAGGCTTCCGGCACCGGCAACATGAAGCTGATGCTCAACGGCGCCGTGACCCTGGGTACGCTGGACGGCGCCAATGTGGAGATCGCCCAGGAGGCCGGCCGGGAGAACGAGTATATCTTCGGCCACACCGTGGATGAGATCAACGCCGCCAAGCCCACCTACCACGCCCGGGGCATTTACGACTCCAACGCCGACCTGCGCCGCGCCATCAACACCCTGGTGGACGGCACCGTCCCCACGGACGACGCCCAGAAGGAGCTGTTCCATTCTCTGCTGGACGGCACCGACTGGCATCAGGCCGACCATTACTTCCTGCTGCTGGACTACGCTTCCTATCTGGGCACCAAGCTCCAGGCCAACCGGGACTATGCCGACCGCATTGCCTTCGGCCGCAAGTGCCTGATGAACGTGGCCTCCGCCGCCAAGTTCTCCTCCGACCGCACCATCCGTCAGTACGCCGAGGAGATCTGGCACATCAAGCCCACCGAGTATTAAACCCCAAAACACGCCCGATTCTGCAAAGAGTCGGGCGTGTTTGTGTATCCCAAAATGTCAGAACCTTGCGCTGGGCGGCGAATTGTGGTATAGTATGGTCAAAGAACCCGCCGGTTTTTCCGGGGCGTCACGTCAATCTTGGAGGTGCAGACATGAAAGTTCAATTCATCGGTGCGACCCATGAAGTCACCGGCAGCTGTACGCTGCTGGAGGTAAGCGGCCGGTACTATCTGGTGGACTGCGGCATGGAGCAGGGGGAGGACATTTTCCAGAACGTCCCGCTGCCCGTTCCGGCGAATGCCATTGAAGCGGTGTTCCTGACCCACGCCCATATCGACCATTCCGGAATGCTCCCCAAGCTGTGCAAGGACGGTTTCCGGGGGCAGATCTACGCCACGGAGGCCACCTGCAATCTATGCCGCATCATGCTCATGGACTCGGCGCACATTCAGGAATCGGAAGCCCAGTGGCGCACCCGCAAGGCCGAGCGCGCCGGGGAACGGGCCGTGGAGCCGGTATACGACACCAACGACGCGGCGGCGGCTCTCCGGCTGCTCCGCCCCTGCCAGTATAACGCCGCCGTCCAGGCCGCGGAGGGCATTATCATCCGCATGACGGACATCGGCCATCTGCTGGGTTCCGCCGCCATCGAAATGTGGCTGACGGAGGGGCAGCAGACCCGGAAGATCGTGTTCAGCGGCGACGTGGGCAACGTCAATCAGCCCCTGCTCCGCGACCCCCAGCCTGTTGCGGAGACGGAATATCTGGTCATCGAATCCACCTACGGCGACCGCCTGCATCCCAAGGAGCGGGGCGACGTGGTGGGCGAGCTGGCCGCCTGCATCCAGCGGGCGCTGGACCGGGGCGGCAATCTGGTCATCCCCGCCTTTGCCGTGGGGCGGACGCAGGAAATGCTCTATGCCATCCGGGAGATCAAGCAGCGGGGTCTGGTGACGGGACACGACCATTTCCCGGTGTACGTGGACTCCCCGCTGGCCGTGGAAGCGACGGGAATTTTCCTGCAATGCGACCCCACGGACTTTGACGACGAGACCCGGGCCATTCTGAAACAGGGCGTCAACCCCATCTGGTTTGACGGATTGAAGCTGGCCGTTTCCTCCGACGAATCCAAGCTCATCAATACCGACCCCCAGCCCAAGGTCATTCTCTCCGCCAGCGGCATGTGCGAGGCGGGCAGAATCCGCCACCATCTGAAACACAACCTGTGGCGCAAGGAATGCGTCATTCTGTTTGTCGGCTATCAGGCGGAGGGGTCTCTCGGCTGGAAGCTGGAAAACGGCGCGAAGTCCGTGAAGCTCTTCGGCGAAGACATCGCGGTGAACGCGGAGATCGCCATGCTCCACGGCACCTCCGGCCACGCGGACAAAGAGGGACTGCTGAACTGGCTGGCAGGCTTCCGGGAAAAGCCCAAGATGGTGTTCGTGAACCACGGCGACGACAGCAGCTGCAAAGCCTTCTGCGCGACCCTGAAATCCATGGGCTACCACGCCGACGCTCCCTACAGCGGCACGGAATACGACCTGATCACCGGCAAGCTCACGACCTACACCGAGGGCGTGAAGATCGACCGGGCGGCCGTCTTCAAGGGCACCCAGCGGGCGAAGCAAATCTACGAGGATATGGTCGCGGCGGCGGAAGCGCTTCTCGCGCTGGTCAAGACCCGCCGCGGGAATACCAACAAAGACAACGCCAAGCTTACGGGGCAGATCATCAGTCTGATCGAAAAGTGGAAGAAATAAGACAGCAAAACGCCCGACAGGAATCCATTTCCTGCCGGGCGCTTTTCACACTTTTCTGCTTACTTTAGACTGTATTTTACCGCATATGCCTTGTATTCATCGTCAAAATTCTCGTTCTCCATCCGGGCGGAGCGGATGGCCTCGTGGGTGTTCATGTTGTGGTGGTGCAGGTCGATGATGCACCCGGCGATGTTGGAGCAGTGGTCGCCCACCCGTTCCAGCGCGGTCAGCAGATCCGACCAGACAAATCCGGACTCAATGCTGCAGCTGCCCTGCTGCATCCGCAGAATGTGGTGGATGCGCATTTTCTCCTTCAGATCGTCAATGACCTGCTCCAGCGGCTCCACCCGGTAGGCTTTTTCCAGATCGTCGTCCCGGAACGCCCGGAAGGTCATGTCCACGATCTCCTCCACAGCCCGCAGCAGAACGTTCAGCTCATGGCAGGCGGCGTCGGAAAGAGACAGATTCTTACCTTTCAGCTCCTCGGCGGACTCCAAAATGTTCAGAGCGTGGTCTCCGATGCGCTCAAAATCGCTGAGGGCTTTGAGCAGCATGGCGGCCTCGCTGCTGTCGTTTTCGCTGATCTTCAGGGCGCTGAGCTTGACAAGATAGGTGCCAAGGATATCCTCATAATGGTCGGTTTTGCTCTCCCCCTCCCGCACAGCCTGCGCAAGCTCCGGCGTGTAGTTCTGGAGGGCGGCGGCGGCATCCCGCAGGGTCACGGCGGCCACGTCAGCCATTTCATTGGTGACCACACGGCAGCGCTCCAGCGCGATGGAGGGAGTGGTCAGCAGACGTTCGTCCAGCTCACAGACCGCTTCCGGCTGCTTCCCGTCGGGGACGATCCTGCACACCAGCTTTTCCAGCAGACCTGCCGCGGGCAGCATCAGGGTTGTGCAGATGACGTTGAAGACCGTGTGGCAGATGGCGATGCCCAGATAAGAAGCGCTTTCTCCCAGAATGGCAGGGGAGAACAGGGCGTCCGCCAGCACAAAGAGGGTCAGGCACACAATGGTGCCGATGATGTTGAACATCAGATGCACCACCGCCGCCCGCCGGGCGTTTTTGGTGGTGCCCACGCTGGACAGCAGCGCGGTGACGCAGGTGCCGATGTTCTGACCCATGATAATGGGAATGGCGGCGGCATAGGTCACGGAGCCGGTGGAGGACAGCGCCTGCAAAATGCCCACGGAGGCCGAGGAGGACTGGATGATTCCGGTGAGCACCGCGCCCACGAGAACGCCCAGAACAGGGTTCGTGAACATCAGGAACATCTTCTGAAATTCCGGCACGTTTTTGAGACCGCTGACCGCGCCGGACATGGTCTCCATGCCGAACATCAATGTGGCAAAGCCCAGAAAGATCATGCCGGTGTCCTTCTTCTTGCCGTCCTTCATGAACATGTAGTACACAATGCCCACCAGCGCAAGAATGGGGGTAAAAGAGCTGGGCTTCAGCAGCCGGACGAAGACGTTCCCGCTTTCAATGCCGCTGAGACTCAATATCCATGCGGTGACGGTGGTGCCAACGTTCGCGCCCATAATGACGTTGATGGCCTGTCCCAGCGTCAGAAGCCCGGAGTTGACAAAGCCGACCACCATGACCGTGGTAGCAGAGGAGGACTGAATGACGCCCGTGACGGCCAGACCCGTCAGGAAGCCCAGCATCCGGTTGGTGGTGAGCTTCCCCAGAAGCACCCGCAATGAGGAACCCGCCCGCCGTTCCAGCGCGTCCCCCATCAGGTTCATGCCGAACAGGAACAGGCACAACCCGCCGATCATGGTCAGAACGTTGAAAATATCCATGGATTTCGACCTCTCACATCTTAAATTATTTCATATTTCAATTTTATCAGCACAAGGTCAAATCCATTATCAGAAAAATGTAAAATCTGCGTAAATCCGGCAGAAAATATGGGAGGGGCCGCGCCCCTCCCATTCATTCTACTTTTTCTCCATGGGGAACCGCACCGTGACGATCGTCCCCTTGCCGACGGTGCTGTCCAGCTCGATGGCCGCGCCCAGGATCAGCGCCGCGTGCTTGACGATGGACAGTCCCAGACCGGTGCCGCCAATCTCCTTGGAATGGCTCTTGTCCACCCGGTAAAACCGCTCGAATACCCGCTCCTGATGCTCCGGGCTGATGCCGATGCCGGTGTCCGTCACCGTGAGAACGGCCTGATTTCCTTCCTGCCCGAGCCGCACAATGACCAGCCCGCCGTCCTTATTGTACTTGACGGCGTTGTCCATGAGGTTGAACACGATCCCGGAAACCAGCTGAGGAATCCCCTGAATCACGGTTTTCGTCCCTTCCAGCCGGATGCTGACGTTTTTCAGCTCCGCCGGGGCGGTCAGCTCCTGCATGGCGGACTTCGCCGTTTCGTACAGATCGATGGGCGCCCACTGCATATCCGCCGCGCCCTCGTCCAGCCGGGACAGGCGCAGGGTATCCTCCACCAGATCGATCATGCGCTGGGCTTCGCTGTAGATTTTCTCCGCAAAGTGCCGGGTGTCCTCCGGGGGAACCAGCCCGTCCTTCATCAGCTCGGCGTAGCCGGAAATGGCATGGAGCGGGGTTTTCAGCTCATGGGAAACGTTGGCGGTGAATTCCCGGCGAAGGGCTTCCGCCTTCTGCTTCTGGGTCACGTCAAACAGCAGCAGCACCACGCCGGAAACCGCCCCGTCGGATTTGACCGGACTTGCGGCGGCGAGATATTCCCCGCCGGTCAGGGCGACATTTTCCTCCGCCTTTTCCCCGGTGAGGGCTTTTTCCACCAGTGCGGAAATGGCCGCGTTCCGGTTGGCGACGCCAAAATCCGCCCCTAAGCAGTTGGGGGTGATCTCCAGCAGCCGCGTGGCAGCGGGGTTGATGCTCAGCACCGTGCCGCTGCTGTTCATCAGCACCAGTCCCTCGCTTAAGGAACGGGTGACGGTGTTGAATTCCTTCTGCTTCTGCCGCAGTTCCTGCGACTGCGCTCGGAGCTGTACCTGCTGGGAGTCCAGCCGCCGCAGAAGGGGCTGGATTTCGACGTACTCCCGGTTGGACATGGGGTCGTCCAGATTCAGCTCGTTCAGAGGGGCGACAATGTTTTTCGTCAGCTGCCCGGCAAGAAGCGCCGACAGGGCGACGGCAATACCGATGACCAGAATGATCGGCTTCACCACCCCCAGCACCAGATGGGGCACCGTGTTCTGCGCCGCGGAAAGGCGAAGCACCGTGCCGTCGCTTAAGCGCTGCGCCGTGTAAATATACCGCTCCATCAGCGTGTCGGAATAGCGGAAGCTGGTGCCGGAACCGGTGGCCAGCGCGGCCTTTACCTCTTCCCGCTCCAGATGATTCTCCATCACGCCGGAATCGGAACGGCTGTCATAAAGCACCGTGCCGTCGGCGGCGATCCAGGTGACCCGGCGGTCGGAGGTGTCCAGGCCGTCAAAATAGGAAACCCCTTCCGTTTCCAGCGCGTGGGCGACCAAAGCCGTCTGCAATCGCAGCTGCTCCGCCTGAACGTCGGAAAAGTAGGTGTACAGCGCCCCCAGGATCAGCACCACCGCTGCCAGCAGCACCGCCAGGGACGCCAGAAAAATCGAGCGAAAAACCCGCTTCGTCATGGCCTACGCCTCCATCCGGTAGCCAACGCCCCGGACGGTGCGGATGTATTCGCCGCACTGCCCCAGCTTCGTGCGCAGGGTGCCGATGTGTACGTCCACCGTTCGGGTCTCCCCCACGTAGTCCGTGCTCCAGATCCGCTCCAGCAGCTGATCCCGGGTAAAGACCCGGCCGGGATGCTCCAGAAAGAGCTTCAGTAACTCAAATTCCTTCAGCGTCAGCTCCACCCGGGTATCCCCGGCGTAGACTGTATGGGACGCGGAGTCCATCCGCAGATTCCCCATTTGCAGCAGTCCGGGAGCAGCCGCAGGGGCAGCCCGGCGCAAAACCGCCCGGATGCGGGACACCATCTCCATCATGCCGAAGGGCTTGGCGAGGTAATCGTCAGCCCCCAGATCCAGCCCCACCACCTTGTCATACTCCGTCCCACGGGCGGAAGCAATGATGACCGGGATGCGGGCGGTGGTGGGATTGCCCCGGAGGGCTTTGAGAATTTCAATGCCGTCCATTCCGGGCAGCATGATATCCAGCATAATGAGCTGGGGCTGGGCGTGGCTCAGCGCGTCGAACAGTCCCACACTGTCCCGGAAGCCCTCCGCCTCGAAGCTGGACGCCCGCAGGGCATACAGCATCAGCTCCCGGATGCTGTCGTCGTCCTCTACGCAGTAAATCACTCGGATTCCCCCAATACTTATTCTATCTCACTATTGATGGTACGATAAAACCGTAAGAATTACAATAAGCACTTTGTAAAATCTATGTAAAGTGGCAAATTCTGTTCCCGGAAGCGAAAATTCCGGGACGGAAATCCGCCCCGGAGTATCGTGTCAAGCGTTAAAAACGTAGGTATCCAGCCGCCGGAAAGCCTCCCGCACCCGGCTCAGGGGCAGCGCGAGGTTCATGCGGATGTGGGTCTGACCGTGGAACGCCCGTCCGTCCTGCCAGATCACGCCCACGTCCCATCCGGCGGCAAGCAGCTCGTCCATGGTCTTGCCGTGGGCTGCCAGCCATTTTTCGCAGTCCAGGAACAGCATATATGTCCCCTGAGGGCGGCTGACATCCACGCCGTTAAAGTGATTCGCGATGTAATCACAGGCAAAATCCACGTTGCCGGTGATGACCTGCCGCAGCTCCTCCACCCACTCATAGCCCTCGGGCCTGTAAGCGCCCAGCAGGGCGTGCATGCTCATGACGTTCATGGCGTTGTAGTGACTGAGGGACCCCTCCTTGTCGCAGCGATCCCGGAGCCAGGAATTGTAGATAATATGGTAGCTGCCCACCAGTCCCGCCAGATTGAAGGTCTTGGAGGGGGCGTACAGCGCCACGGTGCGCATTTTCGCGTCCTCGCTGACGGACTGGGTGGGGATGTGGCAATATCCGGTCAGCAGGATGTCGCTCCAGATCTCGTCGGAAACCACCATGACGTCGTACTTTTTGTACAGCGCCATGGCCTGCTCGATCTCCCAACGCTCCCAGACCCGGCCGCAGGGGTTGTGTGGGGAACAGAAAATGGCGGCGTGGATGTGATTTTCCACGATCTTCTTTTCCATGTCGGCAAAATCCATCCGCCAGACACCCTGCTCGTCCTTTGTCAGCGGAGAGTGGACAATGTGATAGCCATTGTCCGTCAGACTGTGGGTAAAGCCGATGTAGGTCGGGCTGTGGAGCAGCACGTTGTCCCCTTTGGAGCACAGAACGTTCAGCGCGGAGATCACGCCGCCCAGCACGCCGTTTTCGTAGCCGATGTGTTCGCTCTTCAGCCCGGTAACGCCGTTATGGCGCTCCTGCCAGCGGATAATGGAATCGTAATATTCCGCGGGAGGGTCAAAGTAGCCGAAGGCCGGATGCTCCACCCGTTCGATCATGGTCTGTTGAACGGTGGGAACCACGGGGAAATTCATATCCGCCACCCACATGGGGATCACGTCGAATCCCTCCCGGGGCGCGGGATAGGGAGAACCGGGCGCGCCCACGGCGTCAATGGCGACGGCGTCCTTTCCCCGGCGATCCAGAATGGAAGTAAAGTCGTATTTCATTGTGTTTCTCCTTTGTATGCGCTTGCTCAGCCGGGAACGCCGGCTGAAAAAATACCACGAAAAACAGCGGCCGCACAGCCGCCGAACAGAATTATTATAACAGCCTTCCCTCCCTTTGTCAATCCGCAGCCGCCCGTGTCGAAGGGAATTCTGTGTTTTCCACAGCTGCGAGTTGGTAATATTGTCTAATTTTCCGTCTTGAACAGCAGATATATTTATGCTATCTTATAAATACAAAGAGGTGATACCGATGTACAGGTAAATCCTTGAAGGCTCTGAATCAGAACGGAGCCAATGCAGGCGGGCAGGGAGGTCCCCGGCGATTCCGACTTATAAGCGCGTCTCGCGGAAGAGACAGACAGAGAATGGATAAGGTATCGGAACAGAAAAACGGATCGCATACGCCCGTCAATCCGCAGAAAGAGAGGTTAACCAACAGATGTTAGATAATAAGAGCGAGCAGGAATGACCCTTGGCTGCAAAAAAACGTGCCGATCACAAGGCATGGCAGTCAAGGGTCATTTCATTTCTTTCCGCGCCCGGCCGGGGCGCTTTTTTGCCGCCCGGATTGACAATTCCGGCGAAAACGTGGTATCATATTTTTATCCGGAATGTCACACAGGAGTGCCTATGCAGATACAAACGAAAAAATTTGCCGGGCTGACCGGGAATCAACTGAAGCTTCTGGCCTTGTTCGCCATGACCTGCGACCATGTGGGATTGCAGCTGCTGCCCCAATTCATCATTCTGCGGATCATCGGGCGGCTGGCCGCGCCGCTTTTCGCCTATATGATCGCCGAGGGCTGCCGCTATACCCATGACCGGGGACGGTATCTGGGGAGACTTCTGGGCATGGCCGCACTGTGCCAGATCGCCTATTTTGCCGCCATGCGCTCACTCTACCAGTGCATTTTCGTGACCTTTTCCCTGTCCGTCTGCCTGATTTACGCGCTGGATAGCGCTGTTCGCCGCCGGACGCCGTCGTCAGTGCTGCTGGCTGCCGCCGCCCTTGCGGCCGCGGTTTTCATCACCGTGGAACTGCCCCGGATTTTAATTCACACGGATTTTGACGTAGATTACGGTCTGTGGGGCGTAATGCTGCCGGTACTGGTGTATTTCGGCAGGGGAAAATGGGAAAAACTGGCGCTGTTTACCATCGGTGTCAGCCTGTTGGGGTTGCATTACGGCGGGGCGCAGTGGTGGGGGCTTCTGAGCGTTCCCCTTCTGGCGCTGTACAACGGCAAAAAAGGCACATGGAATATCGGCCCGCTGTTTTACTGGTATTACCCCGCCCATTTGGTCGTGATTTACGGCCTGAGCCTGCTGTTGGAGCGTGCCGCCGGATAACGTATCGACCGGGGAACCATCCCCGATATATAAGGAGGAAATGATATGCGTAAAGATTTTGGTTCCAAGCCCATGCTGTACCCCATGCCGGTACTGATCATCGGCACCTACGGCGAGGACGGCACGCCCAACGCCATGAACGCCGCATGGGGCGGCATCGTGGACACGAATCTCATCGGCATCTGTCTTGCGGACCACAAGACCACCCGGAACATCTTCGCCCGGAAAGCCTTCACCGTCTCCATGGCGGACGCGGAAAACATGGTGGCTGCGGACTACGTGGGCATCGTGTCCGGCGATAAGGTTCCCGATAAGGTCGCCCGTGCAGGCTGGCACACCAGCAAGAGCCATCTCGTGGACGCTCCCATCATCGACGAACTGCCCATGACGCTGGAATGTTCCTTCGTCAGCTACGACGAGGGCACCGGACTGCTCATTGGCCGGATCGAAAACGTCAGCGCCGAGGAATCCATTCTCACCGACGGCAAGATCGACCTGAATAAGTTCCACCCCATCACCTTCGACCCCTGCGGCAACGGCTACTATCCCCTTGGCGAAAAGCTGGGCGACGCTTTTCAGGAAGGCAAGAAGCTGAAATAATTTCGAGGGCATGACGACCCCCACGCAAACACAAAGCCCTCTCAGTCACCTGCGGTGACAGCTCTCCCGGAGGGAGAGCCAGGGGGCGCACAAGAAATGGATCGTATCGGTACCGATACGATCCATTCGCCGTTTTTCATCAATATTTCCGCCATGTCGAGGGCATGAGCAGGATCAGCATGGGGAACAGCTCCAGCCGCCCGAACAGCATATCCGCCGTCAGGACGATCTTCGCCAGCGGCGAAAAGGCCGCGAAGCAGCCCGTGGGGCCGACCAGCCCCAGGCCGGGGCCGATGTTATTCAGCGTCGCCAACACGGCGGTAAACGTGGTGACAAAATCCAGATTGTCCAGCGCCACCAGCAGCACGGACACCAGCGTCACCAGAAAATACAGGGTCATGTAGCTCTGAACGCCCTGCACCGTCTCCCGGCTGACGGGCTTTCCGTCCACCGTCAGCACCCGCACGGAGCGGGGATGAAGCAGCTTGCGCAGCTCGGAGCCAAGGGCTTTGCACAGAATCACCAGCCGGGAAACCTTCACGCCGCCGCCGGTAGACCCCGCACAGGCACCCACGATCATCAGCAGCACCAGAATACACCGGCTGAGCTGGGGCCACAGGTCAAAATCCGTTGTGCTGAAGCCCGTGGTGGTAATGACGGACGAGACGGCGAAAAAAGCGTGGTGGAATGCGTCAAACGCCGTGGGGAACATCCCCAGAATGTTAAGGGTAATAATCAGCGTGCTCCCGGCGATGATGGCAAAATACGCCCGCACCTCGGTATTCCGCCAGGCCATGGCATATTTTTTCATCAGCAGGAAAAAGTAAACGTTGAAGTTCACGCCGAACAGCGCCATGAACACGGAGACCACGCCCTGAAGATAGTAGCTGTTATAGTAGCCCATGGAGCTGTTCTTGATGCCGAAGCCGCCGGTGCCGGCGGTGCCGAAGGCGGTACACAGGCTGTCAAACAGGGGCATTCCCCCGATAAGCAGCAGCACCACCTCCACCGCCGTCATGACGATGTAAATGCCGTAAAGAATGGCGGCGGATTTGCGCATATTGGGCACCATCTTGCTCACGGTGGGGCCGGGGCTTTCCGCCCGGAGCAGGTGGTTGGCCTGTCCGCCCATATTCACCAGCGACAGCATGAACACCAGAATGCCCATGCCCCCTAACCAGTGGGTGAAGCTGCGCCAGAAGAGCATCCCGTTGTCCAGCGCCTCCACATCGGTCAGGATGCTGGCGCCGGTGGTGGTAAAGCCGGAAACCGTCTCAAACACGGCGTCTAAGTAGCTGGGGATCTGCCCGGACAGGGTAAAGGGCGCCGCGCCGATCAGGGAAATGACCACCCATGCCAGCGCCGTAAAGACGAATCCTTCCCGGGCGTACATGTCCCGCTTGGCGGGCTTGAACCGGGTCAGCAGGAAGCCAAGCAGTCCCGCCGCGATCATGGTGTACAAAAAGTAGATGCCGGAGCTTTCCCCGTAGATCACGGCGACCGCCAGCGGCAGCACCAGAAACGCCGCCACGATCAGCAGGATCATGCCGAAAAGATAGCGAAGCAAGGGATAATTCATGTCCGTTCCCCCTTACCGCCGGGTGGTGAAAATATCGTTGAGGCTTCTCAGTCCGCTGTGGGCTGCGACCACGATCACACTGTCCCCCACCTCGATGGTGTCGCTGCCGCGGGGGGTAATGGTCTTGCCGCCCCGGGAGATGCAGCCGATCAGCAGGCCGTCCTTCAGGTGCAGATCCTGCAATGGGATGCCGCAGAAATCGGCGCTGGCCGTGACCCGGAACTCCATCGCTTCGACCTTATTGCTGACGATCTTGCACAGCGTCTCCATGCTGGCATAAGCGTCGGAATTCTGCATGGCCCGGACGTAGCGCACCACGTTGTCCGCACAGATATTCCGGGGATAGAACACGGAATCCAGAGACAGGCTGCCCACCAGCGGCTCATAGGAGCTGCGGTTGACCTTGGTAATGACCTTGGCACGGGTCGTCCTCCCGGCAAACAGGGAAATGATGATGTTTTCCTCGTCAATGCCCGTCAGCGCCGCAATGGCATCCATGTGCTCGATGCCTTCCTCCTGTAACAGGTGCTGATCCGTGCCGTCGCCGTGGAGGATCGTCGCTTCCGGGAGAAGCTGGCTCAGCTCCTCGCAGCGCTTCGCGTCCGATTCGATGATCTTCACGTCCATGCCGGTCGCCAGCAGCTGCCGGGCAAGATAATAGCCCATCCGTCCGCCGCCGATCAGCATGACCTGCCGCACCCGGGTCTTCGCCACGCCGACCTGCCGGAAAAACCGCTGCGCCTCCTGCGGACTTGCCACCACGGAGATCCGGTCTCCGGCCTTCAGCTGGAACTCACCGGAGGGGATAATGACGTCCCGCTCGCCCCGCTCCACCGCGCAGATCAGCACGTTGGCCCGGAACTTTCCGATGTCCTTCAGCGCCATGCCGTCCAGCGGGGAACCCGCCGTCACGCCGGTTTTGAGAATTTCCACATGACCTCTGGCAAAGGTGTCGATCTTGATGGCCGAGGGGAACCGCAGTACCCGGGCCATTTCCGTGGCGCAGGCTTCCTCGGGGTTGATGGCCATACTGAGCCCCAGATCGTCCTTGATGAGGTTCAGTTCCTCCACGTACATGGGGTTGCGAACCCGGGCGATGGTGTGCCGCGCGCCCAGCTTCTTGCCGATGAGGCAGCACAGCAGGTTCAGCTCGTCCGCGCCGGTACAGGCAATGACGAGGTCTGCCTGATCCGCTCCTGCCTCCAGCTGAACCTCCCGGGAAGCGCCGTCGCCCTCCACGACCATCACGTCCAGCTCGTTGTTGGACTGATCCAGCCTGACCCCGGAGCGATCCACCAGCGTCACTTCATGCTTTTCCTTCGACAGCTGCTCAGCAAGGACACTGCCGATTTTTCCGTCGCCGATAATCATGATTTTCATAAATATCACCCACGTCTTTATCCATTTTGCCTTACTATATCACAAATCCCGATTGAATGCAACCGCGCGGGAAAATCTGTGCAGAATCTGAAGGGGGTGTCAATAAAATCTGTCATTTTCTGTATTTCCTTCCGGAAATTCACGCTAATACTCCAAAAAATATTGGCAAAGCTATGGTTGCGGAACAAAACCGCGAGAAAGCAAAAAGGAGAGAAAACGGTATGAAGAGCAACAATCAGATCAACATTCCCCAGGCTCGGGAAGCGATGGACAAGTTTAAGATGCAGGCTGCCAGCGACCTTGATGTCCCCGTTACCTATTAAACTACGACGTTTTTCTTTCTAAAAATTCAAAAAACTATGTTGAAGTGCTTTCAAATTGCGTTGTAGCGTGTGAAAAAGTTCATCTGTCGTTTTTACATCCCGATTTCGCTTTATCACAGTAAAGTATTTGATAAATTATTCACTTTTTTCGACCGCATTTTGCAGTATTATTCGTCCCCCTTTCATGCGCGCTTCCTGTCCATTGCTCACAAAAGAGCGTACACTTCCGGATCCGGAAAGTGTGCGCTCTTTTTGTTTGTATGGATACCAGTTAAGTCATTTGCGGATAATATGCCATATGTATCAAAGCATCTTCTTTTTCTTATTTGCAAGTTTTTTGGAGAGTTGGTTTAAAATTCGGCTTTCCCGCCGCCTAGTATATGGAGGGACTTCCAAGGTTCTCTCCGCTGAATCTTGAAAACTTCATAATCATTCATCTGATACATTCTTCTGGACAGGAGCCAGGAGGACAGTACGCCGTGACCACCTGCCCCGTGAGGGGTACGAAGCGAGGAAGCCCGTAAAGGCTGAAGCAAAGGTGCCGAGCGAGAAATGCTGCCTCCAATGCCGGGTTGCCACCGGCAAGGCGACGAGGGTCCAGACAGGACAATGATACTTCTCTACGGAGCTGGCGGAGGACCCGGCAGGGGTGGAAGGCCCATGGACTCGATTCGCAGTCGAGCGTCAGATGATTTCCCTTTGCGCGTTTAGGGGGCGAGGCCGAATGAAACGCGCCGACCAAAGCGCAGAAGCTATTCTGTGTTTTGGTGGAGCAAAAACAACAATCAGGAGGTACAAAATGAATCACTGCAAAACCATTGCCATTGTCAATCAGAAGGGAGGTGTTGGAAAAACCACTTCCACCGTCAATCTCGGTGTTGGCCTTGCTCAAGCCGGAAATCGAGTGCTGCTGGTAGACGATGACCCACAGCACAGTTTGACCATCAGTTTAGGGATACGGAACGCTGACGAAGATCTGGACACCACGCTGGCTACCGCCATGCAGGCCGAAATCCGGGATGAATCCGTTCCCTGGGAAGAGGGCATCCTCCACAGCGACGAAGGAGTTGATCTGCTTCCTGCGAACATTGAGCTGTCCGGCGTAGAAATGAGTCTGTTCAATGCCATGTCCCGGGAGCAGGTGCTGAAATCCGTTCTCAGCCGAGTGAAAGAGAATTACGACTACATTCTCATTGACTGTATGCCGTCCTTGGGGCTGATGTCCATCAATGCCCTGGTTGCCGCCGACAGCGTAATTATCCCGTCTGCACCGGACTTTCTTTCCACAAAGGGTCTGAATCTTCTCATCCACACCATCAGCAGAGTACGGCGGCAGATCAATCCCAAGCTGAAAATCGATGGCATCCTTATGACCATGGTGGATAGCCGCACCAACAATGCCAAAAACATTATCGCAGCCCTGCGCTCCACATTGGGCAGCAGTGTCCGGGTATTCGCCACGGAAATTCCCCGTTCTGTCCGAGCCGCCGAGGCATCCGGCGAGGGCAAAAGCATCTTCGCCTTTGACACCAAAAGCCGGGTGGCCCAGGCTTACACAAGCTTGACAAAGGAGGTGGCCGAACTTGGCAAAGAAGCAAATCGATCTCGGTCTGACGGGGCTAGATGAGCTGTTCATGGACGATAAGGAGCGGGTAGAATCCCAGCTCCCGAAAATCTATGAAATACCTCTTTCGGAGATTGACGAGTTTCCGAATCATCCCTTTCATGTCCGGTTGGACGAGGACATGGATCAGCTGGTGGAGAGCATCAAGGAGCGGGGCATCATCACCCCGGTCACGCTGCGGCAGAAGCCGGACGGGCGGTATGAAATCGTCTCCGGCCACCGCAGGACAAAAGCCTGCGAGCTTGCGGGTCTGACCACCGTCAAAGCGGAAATCAAGGAGCTTTCCAGAGACGAGGCCATTATCCTTATGGTGGAAAGCAATTTACAGCGTACCACCATCCTGCCCAGCGAAAAGGCATTCTCCTACAAAATGAGACTAGAGGCAATGAACAGGCAGAACGCCATTGGAATCCTTAACGCTTACCTGGCTCCCGCTCATGGTGATGGTGGGGGCAGAGCCGGAGGAGCGGCCGGTAAAGCTGGGAACCTTCATAGCGCTTTGGACGCTGGAAACGATGCTGTTGTACTTATCCGCAAAGCCGGAGACATTGGCCACACCCGCGTTGTAGAACACATCGCCGCTGGAATAGCCATTAGAACTTTTGCGGTTAAAGGTGTTGGCATCCCGCAGGCCCGTGACGATCTCGTAAATGAGAAACTGGGTGGCGATTCGGGTGGACACATTGGGGTTATTGGCCATGGCTGTGGTTTTGACGCTGTAATTGCTGTTCCACAGCTGCTTGGAGTACAGCAGGGTCAGGGCGATGGCCTGCCGGTAGGAGCTGGGCATGGCATACCAGACGTTGCTGCCTCTGGAGCTGCCGCTGCCGGACACGCCCAAATCCTGGTCCATGTAGTTGCCGGAGGTGCTGGCGGCATAGTTTTTGCAGGGCTCGATACAGTAGATGGGGTCGTCCTCATAGGGCGTGTTGTTGTATCGGGCGAAGTGCCAGCCCAGGTTTTTGATGTAAGCCGTCTTGATGGAATCCGTGCCGTTTGGCTGATAGGTCACGGAAATCTGGCTTTTCAGCACCGTGGTGTAGTTGGGACTCGCCTGATCGAACAGAAGAACATTGGAGACGGTAGAGGCGTAAGTGGAGATGCTGTCAGATAACAGCCGGTCATCCTCCATGTCATCTTCCACCGGGTCAGCATCCGGCTCTGTAGCCTCCGTTGTCACCGGCGGTTCCGTCGCTTCTGACGGCGGCTCTGTGGATTCTGAGGGAACTGTCGTTTCGGGTGGAGCTGTTGTCTCTTCCGTTGGCTCCGCTGCATCCTCAGATACATCCGTTGGCTTTGCTTCATCCGCAAAGGCATAAGGCACCAGCCCTGCCAGCAGCACGGCCACCAGAAACAGGCAGAACCCTCGTTTCATGATTTTTCGCATTGCATTTTCCTTTCCATAAAAAATCACCCGCCGATTCTGGCGGGTGTCTACGCTTCTTTTCAGCCGGTACAGCTGGTTATACAATATAAGGGGGAGTGTGAGGGGGAGGGGAACGACAGGTTGAGACCATTATCTGTCACGCTCCTTCTGCCGGAGCTGATACCGGTGGTAATACTCCAGAGCCTTAATAACGTAGTCCTCCGCCTGTTTGGCGGTGAAGTTTTTTGGGATGAAGGGCTTCAGCCGTTCGGACTGGAAGCTGATTTTCTCCTTCTGGTTGGGCTTCTGCTCGCACATGATGGAGAGAATGACGTCGGCATTGAGCCTGCCATTTTGGGAGAACTCCTTCATCTTCAATGCTTGCGCCAGAGACGGGGTGGACTGCTCGGAATTGATGGAATCCAGCAGACTGTTTTGTTCTCCTTCGGTCAGGTAGGAAAGCTCCACAGCGGGTCGGAAAGCGATTTTCCCGGAATCCACCAGGTCAAGCAGAGGCTCGATAAGATGAGTGAGTCGGATGTAACGCTGAACTTGCCGCCCACTATCGCCTTGCGCAGTTCCAACGGATTCTGCGCTGTCCAACTTCTCGACCACTGGTCGTGAAGTTAAATCCGTGCGTTGTCCCTGGGGAACTTCTCCTTCGCCAACGGAAACGGTGCCTCTTTCTCCAAGTCCGGCAATACCCTGACCATCACCAAAACCGGCACCATCTCTCCCTCTACGGTATTCAGTGCCACCAGGAGTCTGCCCTCTGCGGAAAACTCCACCGTGTCCATCTATTACAGTGCCAGCAGCACCTACCAGACCTGCGTCAAGCTGTATTCTCCCCAGGTGGAAACGCTGCGGGCCTACTTCAAGATCAATGCCCCGAATCCCGGAGCCATTGCTTTGGTGAAAACCACGGAGGACGGCCAGAATTTATCCGGCTGGCGTTTCGGCGTGTATTCCAACGCCGCCTGCACCACTTTGGTATCCGGCCCTCACACGACGGACAGCAGCGGTAAAATCAGCATCACCGGCCTGAACGCCGGAACTTACTATGTCAAGGAGCTTGGACATACCGACGCCGGCATTTCTTCCCGCTACACCTGTTCCGGAGACAATCCGCAGAAAGTCACAGTGTCCAACGGTGCTACCGCAACTGTCAGCTTTTACAACAAGCTGGCCGTGGGCGCACTGGAAATCCGGAAGTCCACCAACACCGGCAATCACCTGGACGGTTGGAAGTTCATCGTCAAGAAAGACGGCACGGAAATCCCCGGCTCTCCCTTTACCACGAATGAAACCGGCATCATCCGCATTTCCAATCTGGCCCCCGGAAAATACCTTGTCCTGGAATCCCCCACCGAAGACCCCTATTGGTCTGTGGAGCTGGGCTTCCACACCGTCACCGTGGAGTATGGGAAAACCGCCGTTGACCAGTGGCTGAACAAAGAGCAGGGTCTGGGCTGCTTCACGAAATCTACCAAGCCTGGACAGAACCAACGTCCGCTCCGACAGCACCTTTGGTACAGAGCGCATCAACGCCTACAGGATCGTTGAGGAAACGCTGAATCTGCGGGATGTGCGGATTTTCGATTATACGTATGACAGAGACGGTCGGAAGATCGCTGTTCTGAATGCGAAGCAGACCGCCATTGCTCAGGGAAAGCAGGAACAGATCAAACAGGAATTTTCGGACTGGATCTGGGCTGATCCAAAACGCCGGGAGCGGCTGACGGCGCTCTACAATGAGAGATTCAACAGTATCCGGCCACGGGAATATGACGGAAGCCATCTGAATTTTGTGGGAATCAATCCGGAAATCACCCTGCGGCCCCATCAGGTGAATGCCATTGCCCACATCCTTTATGGTGGAAATACCCTGCTGGCACACACGGTGGGGGCTGGGAAGACGTTCGAGATGGTAGCCGCCGCTCAGGAGAGCAAGCGGCTGGGGTTGTGTCAAAAAAGCCTGTTTGTGGTGCCGAATCATCTGACCGAGCAGTGGGCTGCCGAATATTTGCAGCTCTACCCCGCCGCCAGCATTCTGGTTGCCACCAAAAAGGACTTTGAAACCAAGAACCGGAAACGGTTCTGTTCCCGAATCGCTACCGGTGACTACGATGCCATTATCATCGGGCACAGCCAGTTTGAGAAAATCCCCATGTCCCAGGAACGGCAGAAGTTCATACTGGAGCAGCAGAAACAAGAGATTCTGGACGGCATTCGGGAGCTGAAGCGCAATAACGGCGACAATTTCTCCGTGAAGCAGCTGGAGCGCAGTAAGAAAAGTATTCAGCAGAAGCTGGAAAGGCTCAATGACCAGAGCCGTAAGGATGACGTCATCACCTTTGAGGAGCTGGGCGTTGACCGGATTTTTGTGGATGAAGCCCACGTGTTCAAGAATCTCGCCGCGTTTACAAAAATGCGCAATGTGGCCGGTATCTCCCAGACGGAAGCACAGAAGTCCAGCGACCTCTATATGAAATGCCGCTATCTGGACGAATTGACCGGCGGGCGAGGCGTGGTATTTGCCACCGGCACTCCCATTTCCAACAGTATGGTAGAGCTTTATACCATGCAGAAATATCTGCAATACAGCACACTGAAAGAGAAAGGGCTGCTCCACTTTGACGCATGGGCGTCCACCTTTGGTGAGACCGTCACCGCCATTGAGCTTGCCCCAGAGGGCTATACTTTAGTAGGACGATAAATAATGCGTTCCTAAATTGAAAATAGGTTATCAAAGTCGGTTGCAGAATTTCAAAAAATATTTTTTTGATTCTTTGAAAAACAGTTCCGCTTTGTATCCCTATTTTCTCCTATTGGTAGAGGGAGTAATACTTTTAATACCAAAACAGATTACATAAAGAAAGGAGGATAAGAGAATGTCAAGGACTTCAAAGATTACAGCACTCTATGAGCGTTTATCAAGAGATGATGACCTCAATGGTGAGTCAAATTCAATCACCAACCAAAAGAAATACTTGGAAGATTATGCTCGCAGAAATGGGTTCACGAATATTCGCCATTTTACTGACGATGGTTTTTCGGGTGTGAATTTCAATCGTCCGAGTTTTCAAGAACTGATTAAGGAAGTAGAAGCAGGAAATGTCGCAACGATTATTGTTAAGGATATGAGCCGATTAGGACGAAACTATCTGCAAGTCGGCTTTTATACGGAAGTTCTGTTCCCACAGAAAGATGTCCGTTTTCTTGCAATAAACAACAGTATTGACAGCAACAATGCTTCGGATAATGACTTTGCCCCGTTTTTGAATATAATGAACGAGTGGTATGCCAAAGACACAAGCAATAAAATCAAGGCTGTGTTTGATGCCCGTATGAAAGACGGAAAGCGATGTAGCGGTTCTATTCCCTATGGATATAACCGATTAGCAACCGACAAACAAACGCTTGTCGTTGACCCTGTGGCTTCTGAGGTGGTAAAGCGTATCTTTCTGCTTGCCAACGAGGGCAAAAGTCCGAGAGCAATCGCTGAATTGCTTACCGAAGAAAAGGTTTTAATTCCGGCAGCACACGCAAAGGAATATCACCCCGAACAGTATAATGGAACGAAGTTTTCAGACCCATATACTTGGGGAATGTCAACCATAAGAGCGATTTTGAGCAGACAGGAATATCTTGGTCATACTGTTTTGCGTAAGTCGGTCAGCACCAATTTCAAACTGCACAAAAGGAAAAATACCGATGAAGATGAACAGTATGTATTTTATAATACGCACGAGCCTATCATCTCGCAGGAACTTTGGGACAGCGTTCAGAAGCGAAAGAAACGAGCCAACAGAACAGCGGCAAGAGGAACGCACAGCAATCGTTTAAGCGGTTATCTGTTCTGTGCTGACTGTGGCAGAAGAATGACCTTGCAAACGCATTACAGTAAAAAAGACCGTTCGTTACAGTATTCTTACCGTTGCGGTGGGTATGCCAGCAGAGTAAACTCCTGCACTGCCCATTCGATTAGTGCTGATAATGTTGAAGCCTTGATATTATCGACTGTAAAACGATTATCAAGATTTGTTCTGAATGACGAAGAAGCCTTTGCAAAGGAACTTCAAGTATTGTGGAACGAAAAGCAGACAGAAAAGCCAAAGCACAATAAATCGGAGTTGCAGCGTTTTCAGAAGCGATACGATGAACTGTCAAAACTTATTCGTGGGTTGTATGAAAATCTTGTTTCGGGATTACTGCCCGAAAGACAGTACAAGCAACTAATGAAGCAGTATGATGATGAGCAGGCTGAACTGGAAACGAAAATTGAGGAAATGCAAAAGGAACTGACCGAAGAAAAGGCGAATACGGTTGATATTAAGCATTTCATTTCTTTGATACGCAAGTGCAAAGAGCCGACAGAAATTTCCGATTTGATGTTTGCCGAACTCATTGACAAGATTGTGGTTTATGAAGCAGAGGGTGTGGGAAAAGCAAGGACACAAAAGGTTGATATTTATTTCAACTATGTGGGGCAGGTCGATATTGCCTACACAGAAGAAGAACTTGCTGAAATCAAGGCACAGGAAGAACAGATTGAAATGGAACGACTGGCAAAACAGCGTGAGCGTGAAAAAGTTTACCGAGAGAAGCGAAAGGCGAAAAAACTCGCTGAAAACGGTGGAGAAATCGTAAAAGCAAAGGTATGCCCCCATTGTCAAAAGGAGTTTGTACCTACAAGCAACCGACAGATATTCTGTTCAAAGGATTGTTGCTATCAGGCAAGGCAAGACCAAAAGAAAGCCGACAGAGAAGCAGAAAAAGGAAATCATTATTATCGTCAGCGTGTCTGTGCTGTGTGTGGCAGTACCTACTGGCCTACACACAGTCAGCAGAAATTCTGTTCCGAAGAATGTCAAAAACAAAATCACAACGAAAAATCTTTGGAATTTTACCATAAGAAGCAAAAGGAGAAATCAAAATGCAAAGATTTATTACAGACGAAAGAACCGGTATCCAGTACGAACTCATCGGAGATTATTACTATCCCTGCTTGACGATAGAAAACGAAGAACCGCCCACTCTCACAAAATACGGAAGAATGAGGGAAAGATATTTAAGGGAACACAGGAAAATCTTGTATATCAATCTGCTTACAAGCGGAAAGTTATATGAACACCTTGCCGATATTGATACTTCGGCGTGTGATATGGCGGAGTATCTGATAAAGGAAATGGCAAGAAAGCAGGGTGTGACGGAAGAACTGAAAGGAAAGGATATGATGAAATGGATAGGATTGATGAACAATATCCGAGCCTGTGCAGATGAGATTGTATTGAACGATATTGTGTATTCTTAATAGCATACCAGCCGAAAAGGAACTGCTGTCTTAACGGATGGCAGTTTTTCTTTTTCGGGAAGTATTTAAGAAGTTATTAAGTCGTGAGTATAATCGAAGTGGCTAAGTTGAAAAATTCACAAAAATATGGTACAATACGTCTAAATCAGCGAGATAAATCCGAATTTATTGAAATGATAGGTGGTAATGATGATGAATCACAAAAAGAAGAATGCAATTATATTAGTAGCAGTTTCTATTGCTTTCGTTGCTATTGTTATATGGATTGCTTGGGGCAACTCGGCTTTGATGGTCAATGAAATAAAGATTACAAATGACAAAATACCCCAGAGTTTTGAAGGATTCCGCATAGCGCAGGTATCCGATCTACATAATGCCGAATTAGGTAAGGATAACAATAAGCTGATTGAAAAACTTAATGAGTGCGAGCCAGATATTATTGTACTAACAGGTGATTTGATTGACTCCAACCATACAAATCTTGAAGTTGCATTATCTTTTGCTCGGCAAGCCGTAAAAATCGCTCCTTGCTATTTTGTTACAGGCAATCACGAAGCATGGGTCGGCTCACAATATGAAGAATTAAAGACATCATTAGAAAATGCAGGAGTTACCGTTCTTCAAGATGAAGCCATCGAATTGAACTATGGTGATGAGTGTATTCAACTAATAGGCTTAAATGACCCTGATTTTTCAGAACGAGACAGTTTTTTATCAGAAAGTATTTTGGAAACAAAACTTTCGGAGATAAATATTAGCAATGGATTTACTATACTTTTGTCGCATAGACCCGAACTTTTTAATGTCTATCAAAATAAAAATATTGACTTAGTATTGTCGGGGCACGCTCACGGCGGACAATTTCGATTGCCATTTTTGGGAGGAGTTATTGCTCCTAACCAAGGACTTTTCCCGAAATATGACGCAGGCACCTATACAGAGAATGGAACAACTATGATTGTGAGCAGAGGCATCGGAAATAGTATCATTCCATTTCGTGTAAATAACAGACCTGAAATTGTACTTGTTGAGTTACATAGATAAATCCCAGTTTGTCAGTATCTTAAATAGAATATATGTGACAGAAAACATCGTAGAAATACGGTGTTTTCTGTTACCCAAAACCCCACAATTTCATACATAACCACAGGTTAGTACGAATACCTTGTGTGATTTTTTGAAAGGCTTAGAAAGGCAATTTTGCCCGATTTTCG
>ENA-OOXT01000219-OOXT01000219.1-human-gut-metagenome-genome-assembly--contig:-NODE-219-length-44353-cov-4.093684_pt1 | contig 44353 bp, 21 predicted proteins | sample MGYA00241590_ERZ501349 | MGnify/ENA primary metagenome ERZ501349 (study PRJEB25962, sample SAMEA2042838) | human gut metagenome | biome: human gut; feature: human-associated habitat; material: faeces...
GAGAATGCTTTTTAAACAGAATACTATAAATTTGCACTTGCTGCTTGAATTCGCCAAGTATTGATTATTTGTAATAAATATAATAAAATTAAATTATTTTAATAAGTTTGCCTGATTTATGAAAAATGGTAATATCACAATAAATAACGATACTTATGGTAAAAGTAAAATGAATGTCCGCAAGTTGCCAATCAATAAATTCGATGTTTAAAGTTCGCCCTATACGTACATGCGCAAAGTTCGAGCCTGTCAAAGAGTCTGAAGCCCAAATACCTTCTGTTGAACTTATAACAGAACTCGTTAAGGTAGAGTTGCAGGAACTCTGCTTTTATGTCATGGTACGTGTCCAGTATGCTCCTTTTGGCATTGCTGATGGCAATGTGCACCCAAGGCAGAACTTTCCCGACACTCTTTTTGCCATCCGCAACTACGGCATGGTGGGAGGTTGTCACTCCGTCCTTTTCAAGAGCGGCATAACTGCTGAACCCGTCCGTGGTAAAATCGGCGTTTCCGTCCGTCCCCGTCTTTATCTTGCCCGTGATGGTGGAAGCCTTAAAATCGCCGATGACCAGCATCTTTATATGCCCGACAGTTTTGGGCGTACTGTACTTTCTGGCAGGAGGCGTAGCGGACCGGCTGCTTTCGGCCATGACAAGGACGGAAGTCTTGCGCTGGCTTCCACGCCCTCGCTTCAGCGGACAGTCCTTCTGGTCTTCAGGAGTTTCGGTGGAAAAGAAGCCCTCGTCCACTTCCATATCCCCATGAAGGGCGTAAAGGCTGTCGCGCCTGCCCATCACATCGCGCAGCTTATGCACCATTTCCCATACGGGCTGGTAACGCTTGCGGCCGAGCTGGCGCTGTATCTCCTTTGCCGATATGGCACGCCTGGTAGCCGTCAGCAGGAACATGGCCGCAAACCAATCACGCACAGGAAGATGGCTGCCTTGCATGACCGTGCCCGAACGAAGCTGCATCTCATGTTTGCAATCCATGCAAGTCCAGGACTTATGGCTCGGATTCCAGCTCAGGCGCAAACCGCCGCACTGGCTGCAGAACAGACCGTGGTGTTCACGGAAACTACGCAATGCAGCCTCGCAGGAGGCCTCGTCTGGGTATTGACGGTAAAAATCAAGCAGGGTCATATCATATACGTTTTTATTGTCCATACATCTCGCATCAAGCATAAAGTGTTCCAATACACGCCTATCGGACATCTTGGCGGTTTAAACTTTGCTAATTTGGGAACATGCGGACATTCATTAAAAGTAAAAACAAAATGACAATATTGTAGTCCTTATTCGTGCAAAAATAAAGATAAATTTGCTCTTGCGCTTTATGTGAATAACGCAAATAAGTGTTAATATTACATTGTATATGAATGTATGAGGCGTAATGCAAAATAGATGCCAAAATGAAACGCATGTAAATATTCTTTAACATGTAAGGTGTTCATATTGCGGCTTGCATATAAAATCTTGGCTTTTGTATATGTTTTTATGGAGATATGTTTTTGGTGAAATAAGAAGATTCTCTTTCCTTTACCAAGCCTTGTTAAGGCTGTTACCTTTTTCACGCTGTGCCTTGAAGGGCATTTGCTATATTTTTTTGAATATAATTTTTTTGTGAAGCCGTCGGTTTGTGAGTTGTTGCTTTGGCTTCTCATATCAGTTTCCGGGTGAAGTGTGGTCATGTCAAGATTTTTTATCTGTGTAATGCCCGGTAAGGTTCTGGCAAAGGGGGCTGACACCTTATATTATGGAAAAAATAAACCTTGTCGATACAATGATTATTTTTTGATTTTAATTTGATGGTGGCTGATATTTTGTTATCTTTGCAAGACAAAATTTTGGAAAAATGGGACAAAAGGGATTAATATCTGTTTCAACGTTTTCGGTTGCTAAGGAATATAACTTCAGCCGTATTGACGATGATATTATATTGTTCGACAATTTTGGAAAATTGCCGGTCCCGTGTGAGCCGAGCCGCAACATGGGATTGATTATCGGACTATGCCTGCAGGGCAGCTTCCGCTATACTGCCGACACCGTAGAACAGTGTGTGCATGCAGGTGAGGCCATGATTATACACGAAGGTCAGGTTGTTGACAACTATCAGAGGAGCGACGATGTTGAGGGAATAGCCATCATGATGTCTTACGATTTCTTTCATGAGATTGTTAAGGGCTTTCATGAGCTGTCTTCTCTGTTTCTCTTCTCGCGCAGTCATCCTGTCTTCATGCTTCAGCCCAACGAGGTTAAAGATGTGGTCGACTATTTCACAATGATAAAGAATAGGGTTGACGACGGCAGCAGGCCTTTCCGCCGTGATGTGGTCAGGATGCTCATATCTGCCATGATTTACGACCTTAGCAATGCCATATACAGAATACAGCTCAGGTCTGACAAGAAGCCCACGCGTGCCGAAGCCATATTCTCTGACTTTATCCGTCTGGTAGAGCAGAACTACCGCTCGGAGAGAAGAGTTGGATGGTATGCCCATGAGATGTGCATAACCGCCAAGTATCTTTCTGAGACGGTGAAGATGGTGAGCCGTCGCACTCCTAACGACTGGATAGACAACTACGTTGTGATGGAGCTGCGTGTCTTGCTGAAGAACACGACAAAGAGCATAAAGGAGATATCGCAGGACATGTGCTTTCCGAACCAGTTGTTCATGGGAAAATATTTCAAGGAGCATGTCGGCATGTCGCCCATGTCCTACCGTAAGTCGTAATGGACAGGCGGCCGACGGCCGCCTTCATGGCTTTGTCCTACTTGCCTGCAGCGCTTGTTTCTTAATTCGAATATGTTGAAAATCTACTTAAAACCTATCATTACTTATGTTCTTGCGGCCTCATTCTTGCTTGTGGCCACGGCTTCGTCTTGTTTTTCGCAGCCATACTGCAAGGTCAGGACGTTTACCATAGACGACGGACTTCCTGCCAACAACATATCGGAGTTTGGGCTTTCGGACGATGGCATGATGTGGGTTTCAACATGGAACGGACTATGTAATTACGACGGTTATAAGTTCAGCCGCTTCCGCGAGCACTTCGGTGCGGGCCAGGTGCTTACTTCCAATCGCCTTAAGTTTATCCGTCCAAACTCCTGCGGCGACATCTGGTGTTCCACCTATGACGGCAAGGCCTATCTGTTCGACTGCACAACCTGCCGCTATATTGACCTCGACGTGCTTGTCGGCAACACTGTCAGATATAAGTTTCCGGTGCGCAACATTATATCGCTGCCCAACGGCCATGCATGGGTACTAGGCGACGGCAACATTAACTTGCGCATAGATGAGGGCAAGATAAAGGACCACGGCGGCGTAAGTCTTATCGACACGCGCAAGACGATATATCGGGGACCTATACGAAAAGTAATGGCCGACGGAAACGGGCGCGAGTGGGTGTTTGCCGACAACGGCGTAGGGCTTTACGGCAGCAAGGTGCTTCTTCCTTTCAAGTTTGAGTATATGTGCCATGTGGGGCGCAATGTCTATTTCGCATCGCGCGACGGCCGCTTCGGCGTTTATTCCGACCGGCTGCGCATGATCAGCGTTCCTGCACCGGTAACAAAGATAAACGGCATGTTCCGCTTCGGTTCCGACAAGCTTGCCTTGGCCTGTGACAAGGGGCTGCTCGTGTTCAGCACTCGCACGTCAGGTTTTTGTCTTGTGTCCGTTCAGCATCCTTCGCAGCCGTCTGCCGATGTGAAGAAGGTGTTTACCGACAGTCGGGGCCGTGCCTGGGCATTTTCTTCAGGACCGGGTGTTAGTCTTGTTTCGCCAGACGGAAGCTGCGTTCGATGGCTTCAGTCGGAAGCAGACGGATGGATGGGCACCACGAGCCGTTATCCTGTTTTTCATGAAGACGACAACCACACGGTGTGGGTGATACCCAACGGCGGCGTATTCTCTTATTATGATGAAGCCCGCGGATGTCTCGTTCCTTACAATCTTAATGCCGAAAACAGCAACCGTCTGCCTGTAAGCTACATCCTGAAATATAAGAAGGACGCACAGAACAACCTTTGGTTTACGGGCAATCATAATCTTACACTTGTTAATTTTAACTATTATCGCTTCAAGTTTACGCCCACGGTGCGCGATGCCGACGTGCGTTCGGTGATGAAAGACCGCAGCGGACGGATATGGACAGGCATGCACAACGGCTATGTAACCGTTACCGATGCCGTAAGCCGCAGGATGATGTATCTCTCGCCCGACGGCCGGCTGACCGGTGTGCCGGTGCGTCTTACCGACGAGGGCGTGTACGCTCTGCGCGAAGACCGCTACGGCAATGTGTGGATTGGCACCAAGGGCCGCGGCATATATGTGCTGTATGGAGGCCGTGGCGGAAACGGATTGGCACATTATGCCAGGAGCTACACCGACAAATGGTCGCTGAGTTGCGACAGCATATACGACTTCTGCGAAGACGACGCCGGCCGTATGTGGGTGGCCACTTATGGAGGAGGCATCAACATTGCAGCCATGAAGCCCGGCGGCAGTATGGCATTCATCAACGGCAACAACGTGATGACGCCCTTCAAGGACAAGGCTTACAACCGCATGCGCCGCATATCAGCCGCCCCCGGCGGAATAATGGTGGCGTCAACGTTCGGCGGCATTGTTACCATGTCGCATCGTGTAGACAAGTTTTCGTCGATGCGATATTACTATACGACGCACATTCAGGGCGACACGACGTCGCTGCTTGCCTCCGACGTGCTCAACACCTATGTCAGCAGGTCGTCGGGTCGGATATATGCCACCACCATGGGCGGCGGCTTTCAGGTTGCACAGGTGTCAGGTCTGCTTCGCGACAACATCCCGTTCAGGCGCGTTGAGGGCATAGAGCATGAGGAAGGCACCATACAGGCTGTTGTCGAAGACGCTGCGGGCAATCTGTGGCTCGTGCGCGAGAGCAGCCTCGACAAGCTGTATCAGAAGACCGGTCAATATGAGATTTACGGCTCTAACGACTGGGAAGAAGACATTGGCTTCACCGAAGCTCAGCCCTATGTGTCGTCACGTGGAGGCGAGATTTTCCTCGGTGTCATCGGTGGTTACCTGTCGTTCCGTCCCGGTCAGATAAAGAAGAGCCGCTACAAACCTATGATAGTGTTCAGCGGTGTGCAGTTTCAGGGCGAGCAGCAGATAACGCCTATACTCGGCAAGACCGTGCTCGAGATTCCGGCAGGCGAGCGCAACGCCATTGTCTACTTCTCGGCGCTCGACTACGACGGCAACCGCCTGATACGCTATGCCTACAGGATAAAGGAGCTCGACAGCGAGTGGAGCTACACTGGCATGAGCCACAGCGCGTCGCTGAGCCACATTCCCGCAGGAAAATACACGCTCGTGGTGAAGAGCACCAACTCCGACGGCGTGTGGACCGACAACGCCCGCGAGCTTAAGATATATGTTCATCCCACATTCTGGGAGACAGGCTGGGCCATGCTCCTGTATGTGCTTGTTGGTCTTTCCGTCATATTCTCGCTGTTCTACGTGTGGCGCCTGCGCAGCAACGTTGCAATGGAAAAGCGGCTCAAGGAGCGCCAGCTGCGCTTCTTCACGGGCATATCCCACCAGTTGCGCACCCCTCTGACGCTCATCGACGGCCCCGTTGGTCAGGTGCTGAGCGAAGAACCGCTGTCGGCCAAGGCCCGTACATATCTCGAATTTGTGAAGAAAAACTCCGTGCGCATGCTCGAACTCGTGAACAAGTCGCTCGATCTGAAGAAGCTCGATGCCGCTGCCGACGATGTGGATGCAGCGCCACAAAACTCCGATGAAATGGCCGTTTCTGACAATATGCCGCAGTCTGCTGCCACCGTAAGCGGGCTCGACTTTGCTTCAGGACGCATCACCGTGCTCGTGGTTGAAGACAACGTAGAGTTGCGCTACTTCCTTGTAAGCAGTCTTTCGTCGAGCTACAATGTGTTTGAGGCACGCAACGGGCAGGAAGGACTCGAGATGGCGCAGAGCCGCCAGCCCGACTTCATCATCACCGACATCATGATGCCCGTGATGGACGGCATGACCATGATACGCAAGATAAAGGCATGCCCCGACACATGCCACATTCCTATAGTGGTGCTGTCGGCCCGAACCGCCATCAACTACCGCATAGAAGGCCTTAATGAGGGCATCGACGACTATATAACCAAGCCTTTCAGCGTGTCTTACCTGAAGTCGCGTGTCGACAACATCATACGCCAGCGCCGCCAGCTTCAGCAGGCATACGTCAGCAAGCTCAATGCCGCGGGCGACGGCCACCTTATATATAAGGCCGACTCACCGGGCATTGCCGATGCCGACAAGGAGTTTGCACGCCGGCTTGTCGACTATCTCGAGCCGCGCATATCCGACCCCGAACTCAAGATAGACGACATAACCAGGGCCATGGCCCTTAGCCGCACCGTGTTCTACGGCAAGGTGAAGTCGCTCTTCGGCATGTCGCCCATCGACTTTGTGCGCCACATGCGTATCCTCAGGGCAGAGCGGCTGATAGTTGAGAGCCGCATGTCGTTCTCGGAGATTGCCTATTCAGTAGGCTTTACCGACCCTAAATACTTCGGCCGCACGTTCAAGGCCAAGACCGGCATGACGCCGTCCGACTATCGCAAAAAATATACGCAGCACGGCTGATTTGCAGTGTTTTCAGCCTATGTTGGTATCGCCGCTGTAACTGTCTGATAATAAGCGCGTTGCAAAAGGCCGTCTTTTACCTTCTAAAAGACGGCCTTTTGCGTGCCAAAACATGCCCTTTTGCATTGTAAAACGTGGCCTTTTACAAAACCCTTGCTCGTTATGTTATAAGCCGTCCGCCATTTCCCGCATAATATCAGCAGTATTTCCGCACACCAACAATACGCCCGAAATCAGGCGTTTATAGGCCCGAAATGATGAAAAGTCCGCCTTTCTAAACAATTTTTATCCCATTTCATCGGTAAATAAGAACTATCTTTGCCGCCGAAATCTACGTCAAACTATCTACGAAATTTATAACCTTAAAAAATAACTTACACTTATGAACCTTTTTAAATCTACGCTTTTAGCAGCCGGTATGCTGGTATCAACGTCGATGATGGCCATAAAGGTGCACACCATCGGCGACTCAACGATGGCCACATACAGCGAGTCGACAACCGTTACGCGCGGCTGGGGACAGATGTTCCAGCAGTTTTTCACCGACGCTGTAACGGTGAACAACCGTGCCAAGAGTGGCGCGAGCAGCAAGAGTTTCTATGAGGAGGCCGCCTACTGGGAGTCGGTCAAGAAGCAGATACAGCCTGGCGACTACGTGCTGATACAGTTTGCACACAACGACGAGAAGAACGACGGCATGGACGGCGACGAGGTTAAAGCCTACTACGAGAGCATAGGCGACCAGGCCAAGGCCGATGCCACCGACTATCGCGGCACCACTGCCAGCGGAACCTATAAGGAATATCTGCGCAAATATGTTGAAGAGACACGCGCCCTCGGTGCCACTCCGGTGCTCGTAGGCGCCATCTGCCGCAAATATTTTACTGGCAGCACCATCCGCCGCAACGGCCGTCACGACCTGGGCGACGACTTCTCGCTGCTCACTGCATCGGGCATCAAGGAGGGAAACAAGGTTGGCGAGGACGACCATACATACGACTATCCCTATCAGATGCGCTTGGTTGCCGATGAAATGGGCGTTTCTTACATCGACCTGACCACCGCAACGAAGGAACTCTACGAAAGTTACGGCGACGCCAAGGCCAACGAACTGCTCTTCGACGGCGACGGCAGCACCCACACTTCGGCCATGGGAGCCACTCTGATTGCGCGCCTCTGCGCACAGCTCCTGCAGAAGCAGGGCATCCTGACCGAGTATATCAACCTGACAAGCGACCTCAGCGTCAATCCGTCGAAGGCCGACCTAGGCGAGGCTTACAAGGGACAGACCGTTGTAAAGGAGTTTCAGATAAGCGGCTTCGACCTTCAGCCGGCCGAAGGCAACGTAACCATTACGGCAAGCAAGGGCCTGCAGGTGTCTGCCGACGGCGAGAGCTATTCGGGCAGCATCAGCATGAGCTATAAGGAAGGCAACATGATCGGCACGTTCTACGCACGCTGCGAGTTTGCCGAAGAAGGCCCCATTAACGAAGAAATAACCGTAACCAGCGGCGACAAGACCATCACCATACCCGTTACAGGCACAAGCATCGTGCTCGAGGGCGGCGTGCCCGTTCAGGCATACTGGCGCCTTGAGAAAGACGATGAATGCGAGGTTACAGGTCCGATGAACACTCTCGGACAGTCGTACAGCGGCATGACGCTTCAGAAATATTCTGCACCCAACACTAACACCACATGGCCCGAGTGGACAGGTTTCGACGCATCACGCAAGACACAGCGCAATGTCATCGAGGGCGAAAGCTGGCCTGCCGGTGAAATCGACGAAGTTTCAACCCGCTATATCGAATTTGCCGTTCAGCCGGCAAAGGGCACCACGCTCAAGATAGACTCCATGTCGATGTTCGTATGCGGCTGCGGCGGCAACGGCATGTGCTGCAAGATATACTATTCGAAAGAAGAAAACTTCGCCAATCCTGTAAACATCTTCGAGATGAAGAGCATGCCCGCCAACAACATGCAGTATGTATGCTCAATGCCGGTGCTGTCGGTCAACGAGGGCGAAACTCTCCGCATACGCGTTTATCCCTGGTATAACAATGCCGCAACAGGCAAGACCATCTGTCTGAGCGACGTTACGATACACGGCATCGCCGTCGACTCTACCACAGGCATCAGCTCAGAGCTGACACAGAATGCCGCTCCCGTGCGCACAATATATTATGGCACAGACGGCACAATGCGCCAGGACATGCGCCCCGGACTTAACATCGTTAAGAAGGAATATGCCGACGGAAAGGTTGAAACGACTAAAATTCTATATTAAAACAATCAGTAAACAATTATGAAAAGCGTAAAGATCAGCTTATGCGGCTTGCTCGTCATGCTGTCGTCGCTGTGCTTCCCGACCGGTGCCCTGGCGCAAACGGAAGCTAAGCTCGCAGAATGGACATTTGCAAGCGGCTATGACAAAACCGACGTAGACGGCAAGACGGTCTACGTGCCCAACAGCAACGAGTGGGCAGAGATAAGTGCAACATGGTTTAAAGACCAGGCACCTTACTTCTATCCAAACGTATTCGAGGGCGAACAAGGCAGCTACATGCTGTCGGCACAGTCGGAGTCAAGATACTGGCAGGTATCTGACAGCAACGGCGACAAGGTGATGCGCATTGAGAACAGCGAGGCAAACAACATCACCGACTACACCGATGCCTCGCAGCACAATGTATATTATGAGGTGTCTTTCCCCACAAAGGGCTACAAGAACATATCTCTTACCTATGCCATAGGCTACGGCGGCAACGCTGAGGCTGCCATCGAGGCCGTGTTCTCAACCGACGGCGGCGAGACATGGATTGATGCCGGCAAGGGCACCACAGCCCCCAACTGGTGGATATACAATGAAAACACCGTGAAGCTGTCAGCCAACAACAAGGACAAGGTGATAGTACGCCTCATAGCCGGCAACGGACTGGTGAGCAATTGGAACCTGAAGCAGCTCACTGTGAGCGCCGAAAAGGACGAAAGCTCACAGGGCATCAGCGCCAAGGACGCCACAGTGGCATGGCCTTTCAACGAAGGTGCGTCTAATCCCACCTCTGCCGAGGCTTCAGTTCCCGAGGCTCTGTCGTCTACAGGCTACACTCTCGGCAGCAAACTTACGCTCAACGGCACACAGAAGTGCGACCCTGAGGTGATGTCAAAGCTCGAACCCACCGAGAAAATCAACAACGCTCTGGACGAAAACTCGTTCATCAGCTTTGCCGTTGTGCCCAAGAAAGGCATCAATTTCACACCTAAAAAGATTACGTTCAACGCTGCAAAGTGTGGAACAAGCGGCGGTACAATGGACATTTATGCCGTAAGCGGCGACCAGAAAGTGGCCATTGCATCGAATGTGAATCCTGAAAGAAACCCGGCTTTCTCAAGCTACGACTACGACCTGTCGCAGCTCGGAACGCTCACCGACAAGCTCGAGATATTCATTTATGTATATAACCTCAACGCAGGCAAGCAGCTCGCCATCAACAACGTAAGCATCACAGCCGACTTTGAGGGCACTCCTGTTGCCGTTCCCGTATACACCCTGTCAGTTAAGTCGGGCATGGAAGGTGCCGGAAACGTATCTTCTAATCCTTCGGGAACAGAGTTCGACGAGGGCACAAGCATCACTGTTACTGCCACAGAGAACTTCGGATATCACTTCCAGTCGTGGAACAACGACAAGGGTGAGGTGGTTTCTACCGAAAATCCTTATACATTCGAGATTTCAGAGAACACATCGCTCACTGCCGTTTACACCAAGAACAACGTTTATGCGCTCAACCTCACACTTGAAGGCGGAGCCAACACCAACCTCGTTCAGTTCAGTCCTGAGGGCAATGTCGTTGACGGCGTTCACTATTATGAGGAAGGAACCGACGTGAAGCTCACTGTTCTCAACAACCGCATTCTGACATTCACCAACTGGGAAGACAACTCTACCGACGCAGTGCGCGAGATAAGCATGGACGGCGACAAGCAGGTTACTGCCACATTCTCTTGCGCTGACTATATCGTAGGATGGGACCTTTACAGCGATACTCCTGCCAAGGAGCGTGCTGCCGACTATAAGGCTGAGAGCGACAACGCCGGACTGCTGTCGCTGCGTAATGCCGAGGGCCTCACTTCTTCATGGCTCGCATGCGGATCAGAGAAGGGCGGACAGAACGGAAAGTATGCCGCACGCGTGTGGAGAGATCTCAGCGAGAAGTATTATTTCGAGATTTCGTTCTCTACAAAAGAATATTCTAACATCAAGCTTTCGGCTGCCGTGGGCGACGATTTCAACGCTCACAGCATTGTAAATGCCGAATACAGCATTGACGGACAGACATACACTAAGTTTGGCACATACACTCTGCCTTACCGCGCATGGGCAGAAGGCGAGTTCGACCTGCCTGCCGACGCAGCCGGACAAGACCGCGTTTACATACGCTTCATGCCCGACTGGACTTCAGAGCTCGTGGGCAGCGAGAGCAATCTCGACGGAACAGCCGTTGCAGAAATATTCGTGCTGGCTGACAGAAACATCGTTGACGACGGCGAGGCGCCCAAACTGGTGTCTACACTTCCTGCCGACAAGGCTAAGGACGTTACGGCCAACGGTTCTGTGATACTTACGTTCAACGAGAAAGTTGTGGCTGCCGCCAACGACGGAAAGGCAACTCTCGACGGTGAGGAGATTGTTCCTACCGTAAGTGGAAAGACAGTTGTATATAAATATACTGGTCTGAAATATTCTACCGACTATACGTTCACACTGCCTGCCGGAGCCATTGAAGACCGCACGGGTAACGCCTTCGAGGGCGTAAGCCTCACCTTCACAACAATGGAGCGCAAGCAGCCCGAGGCACGTGTTTACGATGCTGTGGTTGCACAGGACGGAACAGGCGACTATACAACCGTGCAGGCTGCCGTAGACGCAGCTCCCGAGGGACGCGTAAAGCCGTGGCTCATCTTCATCAAGGAAGGTGTTTACAAGGAGCATGTAGATGTGCCTGAATCGAAGCCTTATCTCCATTTCATCGGACAAGACCGCAACAAGGTGTCTATCAGCGACGATAAGCTGTGCGGAGGCGACAATGCGCTGCACGTAGACGTAGGCGCTACGTTCGTGGCACGTGCCGAGAACCTCTACTTCGAGGGCATAAGCTTCGTAAACTCTTATGGCGTTGAGCAGAATGCCGGACCGCAGGCTCTGGCCCTTAACACCAAGAACGACCGCCTTGTGTTCAACAACTGCGGCATGTACAGCTATCAGGATACATGGATTACGCCGAGCGACTCTCACTGCCGTGCTTATGTCAAGAACTGCTTCATAGAGGGTGCGGTAGACTTTATCTACAACAACGGCGACTATTATTTCGACGGCGACACGCTCAACATCGTGCGCAAGGACGGCGGATACATCGTTGCTCCGTCGCACAACAGCGACTCTAAGTGGGGCTATGTGTTCATGAACAACGTGATTACCGCTCCCGGCGTGCCTTCAGAAACTTCTGTATGGCTCGGACGCCCGTGGCACGACCAGCCCAAGACCGTGTTCATCAACACCAAGGCTGAGGTTACCATACCTGCCACCGGATGGTATGAGACAATGGGTGCAATACCGGCTATCTTTGCCGACTACAACACCGTTGACGGCGAAGGCAACCCCGTAGACCTGTCACAGCGCCGCAGCTATTACTACTATTATGCCGACGACGACAAGACTCAGAAGGTGGAGGGATATGCAAAGAACTCTCTGACCGACGAAGAGGCAGCACAATACACTGTTAAGAACGTGCTTTCAGGCGACGACAACTGGCAGCCGGAGATTATCACAGAGGCATGCGACACTCCTGTTCCGGTAATCAGCAAGTCTGAGCAGACCATCACATGGGATGCCGTGCCTTACGCTATCTGCTACGTTATAACCAAGAACGGCAGCGTGGAAGGATTCACCACTGCCACATCTTGCAGCTATACTGACGGCGACGAATATCTTATTCAGGCTGTCAACGAGTATGGCGGACTGAGCAATGCCGGAAAGGCATCTGAAGGAACTGTAGGCATCGACGGCGTTGAGGCCGGTCAGGCCATAACAGTTACAGGCATCTATTCTGCCGACGGTGTTAAGCTCAACACCTACCGCAAGGGTGTCAACATCGTTACAGGCAAGACTGCCGACGGCAAGGTGGTTTCAAAAACTATCGTGAAGTAAATTTGTCTGGCTTTTATTTATGGTGAGGCCCCGCCCGGAACTGCTGTCCGGCGGGGCCTTCTTTTTGCCTTTTATTTTAATGTACCTTATATTCTGTTATCCGAAAGTTTTTTATGTCATCGGCTGTTGACGCATTCTTTGATGTTAATTCCGTTGCAGAGCGTATTGCATTTATTGCCTATATATGAAAACGTCCGTGACTCTGATGTCAGAAACACGGACGTCTATATCTTTTACGGCCTTTATCATATCATCCCTGCCTTGTGCAGCTCGGCAACGGTGGCTTCGAGTTCGGCATACCACTCCTCGCCGAAACGGTGTGTCAGCGGCTCTTTCAGAAATTTATACACGGGCAGTCCCAGTTCCTTTCCCTTGGCGCGTGCAGCCTCGCAGATGCTCCAGCGGTGATAGTTGAGGCCGGTCAGGCCGTTGGAAAGTTTCTTTTCGCGGATAGGGTAGAGAGCGCAGCTTATGGGCTTGCAGAACTCAGTCTTGCCGGCGCGGTGAGCCTTTTCGAGGGCGCACAGACAGCAGCCGTTCTCGTAGCACGTAAACACGCAGTCCTTGCCGTTGACTATGCTCGTTACGAGTTCGCCTTCCGGGTCGATGTCCGCCACGCCCTGCTGGTCTATCACGGCTTGTGCGTTGGCCGAAAGGTCGGTCCACACCGTGTCGAGCGAATCCTCTATGCCGCCTATCTCGTCCATCGTTACAGGCGCTCCGGCGTCGCCTTCAATGCAGCATTCGCCCTTGCAGGCATCGAGGTCGCAGCAGAACTGCTCTGTTATAATGTCGGGCGACACAAGCACGTCGCCCACCTGTATTATCGGTAAATCCATATTCGTTGTCTATTGTGATATAATGTCGTTTTTTCACCATTTTATCGGCTCCATGCCGTGCTGCTGCAGATACTGGTTTGTCAGGCTGAAGTGGTGGTTGCCAAACCATCCGCCGCGGTTGGCCGACAGCGGTGACGGGTGGACAGACTGCAGTATCAAGTGGCGCGAGTTGTCTATGAGCTGTGCCTTGCTGCGGGCATAACCGCCCCAGAGGATGAACACCAGATTGTCGCGGTCTCTGCTCAGTGCGCTGATAGTAGCGTCGGTGAACTCCTCCCAGCCGCGCCGCTGGTGACTTCCGGCAGCATGTTCGCGCACGGTCAGCGTGGCGTTGAGCAGCAGCACGCCCTGCTGTGCCCAGCGCACAAGGCTTCCGCTCTGCGGCATCGGCGTGCCCAGGTCGTTCTCAATCTCTTTGAATATGTTGATAAGCGATGGCGGAAACGGCACGCCGTCGCTCACCGAGAAGCACAGTCCCTCAGCCTGCCGCGGCTCGTGGTAGGGGTCTTGTCCGAGTATCACCACCTTAACCTTGTCGAACGGGCACAGGTTGAAGGCGTTGAAGATAAGTCGTCCCGGCGGATAGCACGTATGGTTGCGGTATTCGTCGTGTACAAAGTTGATAAGATTGGCAAAGTAAGGCTTTTCAAACTCACCGCCAATATGCTGTTTCCACGACTCTTCTATCTTTACGTCCATAATTCAAAGTGTAATTTTTTAACCAATGCAAAAATACATATTTTTCTTTGAAAGTCAAATTTTTGCGCCAATCTTTATGCCGTCGTATTGAGCTCAGTTTGCTGTCATCGGCTCAGAAGATCAGTCGTGATGCATGTCATTGCTTGTTAACCCAGGTCCTTGCCCGGACTTGTTTTAGCTAAATGCGGTATAAAAAAGTTTTGCTGAAAACTCGTCACTCGTCACATCTCTATGTAAAGTACTGTAAATGTGTTACTTATGGTGTGACGAGTTGAAAAGGCAACTCGTCACACGTCTGTTAAAACTCTGCTTGAAGTCAACCCAAATCAGACGTTTACAGTGGATTTTCTCTGAGTGTGATGAGTTGAAATCCCAATTCATCACACTTTAATCACTTGTCATACAGAGAGTTAAGGCTAGATGTGACGAGTGATGAGTTTTTTATAAAAACTTTTTTATTTATATCTTTATCGTTAAACTTCTGATTTTGGTTGACCTGTAAGCAGATCTTTCCATGATTAAAGTTGACTAGGGTAAAACTCACATCTGTTATCGTCCGAATTATGCTCTTCTAGTTATAATTTGCAATATGCCACCTTTTGCTTTCTGAAAAGCCACCTTTTACAGTGTAAAAGCATGCCTTTTGCATCATGAAAGGTATGCTTTTGCCGGTTTTTCAGGGTATATTCTTCTATTTCATCTTTCTGATAAGGCCATTATAAAAGCAGAAGAATGTTTTATATGCCTAGGTGTTTGATATAGAATTTATGAACATAAAATCGGTTTTGATATGCTGCCGGTAATTATTTCTGTTAGTCTGTTGAAGGGAGAAAAATAAAGAAGCCGGAAACATCACGCTCCCGGCTTCTTCTCTAAATCCATTTTTTTACCATTATCAAAGAAAAATAGTGCTATTTGAGAATTTTACTCGTCTTTCCGTTTCTATATTTCACGATAAAAATTCCGTGCTGCGGATTGGATATGCGCTGTCCCGACAGATTGAAATATTCAGCCGGTTCGTTACAGCCGTTGTCTTCAGCAGTGCTTATTCCCGTTGTCTCTTTCTTTATCAGGTCTATGGCCGCCGAATTTTCCACGGCACAGTCGGTGGCGTCGTCGGGATTATAGTTGGCAAGTGCAGCCACAATCTTCATGTTGTTTTTCTTCCACGCCTTGTCGATGTCGAAGGTGTATGAGTATGTAAACGAATTGCCGTCCCACACTACAGGCTCACCCCATGTGCTGTTGTATCCGCGGATTACGTGCTGCTGATAGTATTGTCCTTCATATCCTTCCTGAAAAAGACTTTTAACCTCGTCTTCAGTAAGGTATACTGTCAGATGTGGCATTGCGCATATCAGGTTGTCGTTTTTAAGGCAGGTAACGTTTGCCGTAACCGCTGTAGAGTCGGTATTGAATTCATACGTTATGCCTACAACAGCATTTGCTGTCAGCTCCATCTCGGTGTTGATATACGACGTGATGTCGTCAGGGCTTTGCGGCAGATAAACGGCGGTCTTGCTGCCGGAAGAGTTGCCCGTTTCATGATACGGCTGCCTGTTTATCATCATAGCCGGAGCATAGCAGCTGGAGCCGTTGTTGAACAGCCAGAGCATCTCCTCGTCGCAGGGCAGGGTAAACTCGTCGGTATAGTAGCCGGCATGATGGCACACGGCGAACACCCTGTCGCTGTAGTCGTTGCTCGAGTTCATTGCCGTATGCAGATAGCCTGCCACTCTCGGACAGTTGCTGCATTTCTCTGTCGTAAACTCCTCTATGAGAACGTTTTTCAGATAAGTACACACCGCTTCAACCATGTCGTTGGTGCTGTTTTCGTCTGTGCCGTTGTCAATGCTCTCAATCTCGATGCTCCAGCTCGCCTGGCTGTCGGTGTAGATGCCCGGGTCGATGACAAACGAGCACGACGTGCTTGACGTAGGCCCAATGGGCGTGTCGATGTGTGTCCGGCAGACAGTTTCGCCTGTGGTGCATTTTATGGTAAACCCGTTTACGGTCTCTATGCCGTAGTTGTGTATGGCGGCATTCACCTTCAGGGCGTTCACTCCGCTCTGTGGCCACGGACTTATTGTGGCAGATAGCAGTCCGAGGTCTTGCTTAGGCAGTGAGCTGCCCGTTATTATTGCCTCCATGCTGATAACGCCCTTGTTGCTTATGTCCTGCCATTGAGCGTCGCCCATCTTGAGATATGATGTGCCTGCCACGGGTTCGCCAACGATAGAAACTGCCACTACGTTGGCTCTCTGATGGAAAGAATAGCCGATGTATATGTCTCCGGCATTCTCGGTTATCTCATACGGCTCGGTCAGCTCCACTTCGTTCCATCCCTTGCTTACGGACGGAGTAGAGGAGCGTGTGATGTATCCCTCGGCTATGTTGTCGCCGTCGAGCTCGGTGCGTATCCATACCTTCAGCGTGTCGATGTTTATGCGGTTAAGCAGTGCTGCGCGTATAGACGAAATGCTGTTGCCCTTATATGCGTCGAGGGCGGATGACGGCAGTTTAGTTGCGCACGACACCCATCCTTTGCCGTTCAGCTGTATGTCGCCCTCATCGGCCATCTGACCGTTGCAGAAACCCATGCTCACCGTTCCTGACTGTGCCATTGCGCCTATGCTGAGCAGCAATGCAAGTATTATTGTTGACAGTCTTTGCATAACTCTAAATATTTTTTATTTCACAACTTTCTTTCCGTTAATGATGTACACTCCATGAGGCAACGCTCCTGCCGGCATTCTTCGTCCGCTGAGGTCGTACACTTCAGTCTTGCCTGCGGCAGAATCGTCCACAACCTGACTTATACCTGTGCTGTTGGGTAGTGTCAGCGCACATTCGTCTGAGCTGATGCTTAGTTCGCCGTTCTGTACTGCACGTATTATGAAGCTGTAGGTTGCTCCCGGATTCAGCCCTTTTACGTCGTAGCTTAGCACGTTGCCTACAGACAGTCCGTCGTATCCGCTTACCGGTGTGCGCTCTACCATCTTGCCTTCAGCCACGACATCATCGATAACTACAAAGCCCGAAGTGCGTCCGTAGCGCAGGCGCACCTGCTTGCACTCGTCTAAGCTTACCCGCTCAGTGGCTCCGTTTACTGATGGACTGATGACACTCACCTCGGTCCATACTCCGTCGCCCTGGTCGGCCTCTACGTATATTTTCTCCGTATTGTTCTTTGCGCGGCACCAGAAACTAAGGTTGCTGATTAGCATCTCGTCGTATGCAATCACAAGATAGTCGCCGTCTGCCGAGAGACGCAGCGACGGTGCCTTTTCGCCGTAGTAGCCCGAAACCGAGTAGAACATGCTGCTCGTTGAAGTCCATGTGTCAGGCATGCCTTCAGCCTTGTTGCTGAAGTCGTATCCCTTTGCCGAGAGTTCATCGGAATAGCCATGTTTCATTACCGTCAGACGATAGTCGTCGGCATCGCGCACGGCTTCCCATTTAGCCTTGAATCCCGTTTCAGTGACATCTGTTGCGGCTAAGCCTGCAGGCTTGCGCTTGGCGAAGGCCAGATCGAGAGTCTGCACTGGAGCATTCTTTTCTTCTGACATATAGCTGCCAAGTCCGGCGCTTACGGCTACGACATAGTCGGTAAGCGGCACAAGGCTGTCAATCTTTATCGTCTCAGGCGATGTGTAACGCTTATGGTCAAAGTCGCCGATATACAGGCGCTGGCTGTTGCCGTCGGTGCAATACACGCTTACTTCATAATATTTGGCGTGTTCGACAGCCGCCCATGAGAACACGAAGCTGCTGTCGGCTATGTCTGTCACGTCTACTGTAGCCGGTGCAGGCATGCTGAATGACGTTCCGGCAAGCAGCAGTTGGGCTGTGTCGCCGTCCAGCGTGACGTCATCAAACGATACAAGGCTTGCGCCGTCCCACGATGTGAGTTCATACTGTGTTATTCCTGCAAAGCCGGGGAATGTGTCGCCCGAGCGTGTCGCTTCCGACTGAATGCCGTCAGCTTCAACAATATCTACGCGCTGATGCTGCGGGTCTATGTTTACGATGTTGTTCTCCCATGCGTCTTTGTCCTGATCTATGTGCCATACAAGCATGCCTTGCCCCGGCAGGTATGTGTCGAATCCGCTTTGTATGCGGTTCTCAAGCACGAAAAACTCGTTGTCCTTTCCCGGAACGTTCACACGGAAAGCCTTGTTTGACGATGCCAGGTTTGGAATCATAGTTATGCTGTCGGCGTTGTTGTCCAGTATATCATAGTCGAGCCATGCCAGTTCGGCACGCTCAAACGCAGAGAAGAGCGGCGGCGTGTGCATGTTGTTATTGTATGAGCCTGAGGCCATGGTGTCGTAGGCTCCGAGCCCGAAGGTGAAGTAACCATATGAAGTGTCGTAATGGTCAACCAGTCCGAGCACGTGGCCGAACTCATGGACAAATGTGCCTATGCCTGAAGGCTGCAGATCGCCAACTGCACTATAGCGCAATTCATTGCTGCAGGCGTAATGGCCTATCACTTTGTCGTCGTAGACGAGCTTCATGTCCCATGCTTCCTCAACGATGGCAGAGTGGGGCCATATAAGTTCTGTTCCGTTAGGGTCGTCGGCCTGTCCGCCGCCGGCATAGAAGAAATATATGTTGTCGACATATCCGTCGCCATTGGTGTCGTATTCGGAGAAGTCCACTTCATCGTCAACAAGCTCGCATGCTTCTTTTATAGCTTCGCCCATTCTGAAGTCCTGTCCCTCGTCGTCAGAACCGTAGTAGGTGGCTTTGTTTGATAGCGTCACCGGACCAACCACAGTGAAGTCGGGGTCAAACAGCCTGTTAGAGCTTTGCAGATAAAAGTCGCGTGCGCTGCCGTTTGCTCCGTTGCTCCACGTGAAGCCTTCCTTGTTGAGCATGTCGTCATAAAACTGGTGAGGGTTGTCTATAGACGAGAACTTGACGTCGCTGAACTGAATCAGTATGACAAGAGATTTCTGGCGTCCTATTGTGGGGAAGTCGCTAATAAGATAGTCGCTTCGCTTAGGTGCCTTTCTCATTCCGCTGCCGGCTGTTGCGCGGCTAAATGCGTCAATATTTATAGAAGCCAGATATTTCTTGGCTTCTGTCTTTCTCATGTCCTTGTCTGCAGCAGCCAGACCGCTTCCTGTTATTTTGCTGCCGTCGAGTCTGGCATATTCATAGGTTTTGGTCTTAATGTTGAAAAACAGAGGATATCCGTCTTCGGTGAACAGCAGATGACGATGTTCGTCGCCCCGCATAAGCACCGTAAGACTTGTGCCGTCGGGCTGAATCACTTTCTTTGGCGTAGGGTCTGCCGGTATGGCCTTAGTGCTGCAGATGCCGCATAATAGAATGGCTATTGAGATAAAAAGTCGTTTCATGCTTAATGTCTTTATATATAAAAACAAAGAAGCCGTAAGGGGCCGGCATGACACTTGGCTTACCGTGCCAGCCCCGTGGCTTCTGTTATTCTAACTTATTATTTAACAATCAGCTTATATGGCTTGTTGCTTACCATAACCACATAAACACCTTTTGCTACCTGATAAGTTGCCGTCTCGCCTGCAACGCTGCCTGCAACCTTCTGTCCGTTGAGAGTGAACACCTCAACATTTTGTCCGATTGCATTCTTTACTATGATGCAGCCGTTGCCAGCCATAACCTTCACGTCAGATGTCTGCAGGTCAGCGATACCGGTTGTTACCGATACAGTGTTAGACAGGTCTGATTCGCCAAGGTCGTAAACTGCGCTTACTGCGTAGGTTCCGTTGGCTGTGGCCTTTGCGCTGTTTGTAGCAACGAGGCTGTTAACGGCGTTGTCGAGATACAGCTTGTAGCCTTTCAGTACAGGTGACTTTGCTTCTGTGTAGGCAATGTTGTCTATCATGATGCCGAAGCCGTCAAGGATAGTGTGTATTGCCACATACTTAGCGTCAGCCGGGAGCGTTACCTTTACTTCCTTCCATGTACTTATTGTAGGATATTCAACCACAGTAACCTTATTGGTGAACGATTCGGGCTTGTCGTCTGTCGAAGATGTCAGAATCTCGATAGAACTTGTAGCGTCGTTAGAGAGAGTCATGAACGAAATTTCTGTGCCGCCCTTAATCTCAGGTGAGATAAACCAGTCGTCGTCAGGATTGTTGTTAGGACGTCCTTCGGCGTCGGCACCATAGTTGCCCCAGTGAATCAGACACTTTTCTCCTTCATACGGAGTCCATACTGCTGCGTCGGGACATCCGGCTTCCTTAGCGCTCCATGTCATCCATGCCAGAGGCTGGTTAGCATAAGGCCAATAGTTGCCGTAATATTGTATGAATGTTGTTGACAGGTTTCCGTCTTTGTCAACAGTCTTCCATCCTGCAATCTCATTTGTGGCGAATGCCGGCAGGCTCTCGAAGTCGAGCATAACCTCGCGTCCGTCCATTGCTTCAGGTGCGGTCCATGCCAGTTCGTCGTCATTGCTGAGTGTCAGTGAGGTAGGAGCGGGCAGATTCATGCTGCGCGGGTCGAGTTCTACGTCGCTGCTAAGGTTGTTCTCTTCGTTCTGGTCGCCGTCATACAGCACTTGTGCGTTGTAGAGTATGTTCTTCTTCGCTGCTGTTATAGGCAGAGTGAACGTGAATGTGCGTGATGCTCCTGCTGCCAGGGCCTCTTCTGGATCTACTTCGTCTATGGTCATGTCGTCGACATTGAACAGTACAGAGTAGCCTGTGGCTTCGTTTGCACCCTTGTTTACAACGGTTACGCTGATGGTTGCAGTGTCGCCCACTACCGGCATGTAAGGCTGTGTTATACCTGTCACGGCGAGGTCTTTGCCGGATGCCTCGTAGATGCTCCAGTTGTCTGCGAATATTCTTACGGCCGGGTTAGGCATGTATCCATAGAGTGATATTTGTGCTTTCTTTCCGTTAAGGGCTGAGAGGTCAACGATGTGCTCCTGCCATCCGTTGTTGCCGGTAAGATTAATCTCTTCGCTGATGTCGACATAGTTTTTGCTTCCGTCAGTTGAAGCCATAACTTTAATATATGCTGTTTCAGGCATTGCGTCAGAGTGGTGCAGCCAGAATGAGAACATAGGCTTCTCTGTTTTCTCGAAGTCGATTATCGGAGAGATGAAATATGCAGAGCCTTCTGATGAACCAGTGTTGAGACACAGCAACTGTGCGCCGTCCTGTCCATATGGTTGAATCTTTGCATTGTAATAACCCGGGTCGATGGTCCATGCCTGATTGTTTATACCTGCGCCGATGAGGTATGGTGCATGGTCTACTCCGGCTTCGGCAAAGGCCTCATTGTATGGCAGTGTGTACGGTGTACCCATCACCAGTCCTGAACGCACGTAGTCAGATTCACCTTCATCGTTAGAAACTGTTACGCCGAATATATACTGGTCTTGTGCGTCAGAAGCGTCCATAATCTGTATTTCAACTTCGCTTTCGCCTGTGGTTTCGCCAAGTTTTGTATAATTTGGCCAGTCGTTCACGTCATATTTATAGATAGTATATTTGAAGTTTGCCGGATCAACATATCCTCCGTGTACGCCTTCTGTCGGATTCGTCCATGACAATACGGCAATGTTCTGTTCTTCACCCCATTTGGTTGTCAGGTCTGATATCGTTTTTGGTACGTCAGGACCAACATATTTTGTTATGTCCATAGGTCTTCCTTCGCCATTAGCGTTGGCTGCAACGATTGAGAATGTGTTGAAGCCTTTGGCTGCCTTAACCTGCAATGTAACCTGTTCGCCTGGACGTACGTCAGTCTTGGTGGCAAGAGCATTCCCCTTAAGATCGTATATAGTTACCTTTGTGAGTTCTGAAATCTGTTTGCCGTCGATGCTCTTTGAAGGCAATGTGAACGTGAATGTTCCGCCTAAAGCACCAGCTGCGTCTGGAACGAAGTTAACGGCAGATACTGTATCAGGAGCTTCTACTGAAGCGATGGCTTTCACAATGAATGTGTCAATAGATACCGGGCTGCTTCCTGTTCCGTAATCATGCAGACCGAAATTGTAGTAGCCGTCTTCAGTTGGGGTGATATAATAACGTTTTGTTTCAGTACCTTCAGTTGCAAAGTTATACAGGTCGTCTATTACAATGTTCTGTGACTCAACAGTGTTACTATTGCCCATTGTCGTTTTCAGACTTGCTGTTTCATACGAAACACTCAGCTGATAAGACAGCATATATAAAGAATCGGTCTTCAGGTCAAATGCGGGTGATATTATCCAGTCGTCACATCCGTTGCGACCGCTGCAAGTTAATAGTCCATAGATATTGTTGTATTGCCATGTCAGGGCTGTTCCGTCGTTGTTCAAGTTGTATATAGCCCATCCGTCGATGTCAGACATATCAGAGAATGTGTTGACATAAGGCATAGGCATATATAGTCCTGCCGTTATGCTGTTTGTTACGGTTCCGCGGTTTACGTTGCCATGGCTTTTTGCATAAATGGTATATGTGTGAGTTAGTATTTCTTTCGGCATGTCTGTGTCAACGGCAGTTGTTTCGGTTATGTCCTCGGCAATAGTCTTTCCGTCGACATTGCGTACAACTGTATATGATATGTCAGATTTGTCAAAGATACTTCCGAAGTCATCATACAATCCTTTTTCAGGAGCTTCCCATGTGATTGTTGCCTGTTGATTCTCTATTGTGAGAGTAGGATTTGCTACATCTGCAGGTGCGTCGTATCCGCATACTATAGTCTTTGAGAATCTGCCTCCACTAACTTCGCTGTACAACGGATATACCTGTACCGTAACGATATGCATGCCTGAAGAAAGACCTTCCATACTGCAGCTGACTTTGCTGCCTAATGTGGGCTGTGAGGGAACGCCTGTTGGATTTACGCTGGCTCCGTCAACATAGAAGTAAAGGCGTACTTTGTCTGATGCCCATTGCGGTATTTCAATATTTTCCCCACCGTTGACAGTTGACGGTATTGTGAACGATATATTTGCGTCGTTACTGCCTTCTGCAACGGATACAACTAAGTCACTGATGTCGTCCAACTGTAATTTAGAGAAAGTCGTCTCTGCTTCTGGCCTTTTATAAAAATAGGTGAAGCCTGTAGGAGTTTTTTCTACTAATACGGTTTTACATGTATCTTCTTTTGATCCATATGGCACAAATGGACTGACTTTATAGTAAACTGTTCCGTAGTTGAAGTCATAATGGTTTACGAGCAAACTTCCTTCTGCAACGTTGTATATCATTGGCTGTTGGCCATAGACATATTGATTTGGCATTTTGGTCCGGCCAATAATGGTTGTCTTGCACGTTACCGGATCTATTTTAGCCATGTAGATACTGTCGTCGGCGAGTTGTACGAATAACGAACCATAGCCAGCTACAAATCCTTTGGGATTATAGTTACCCGATGTCTTGTAAGCACGGTATGAACCTAAGAAACCAACTCGCTGAAGGCGGCATGTTGCCGTGTCTAATATATTAAGATAGTAGTCTGTTCCGCCGTATCCCTGATCTCTAACGTTTTCCATTGAAATTGCGAAAACAACGTCACGCTGATCGTCGTATGACATCATGTATGGCACATAGCTTGAGTTGCCGTTAGCGTTGGTAAATGTCTTTTTGCTCAGTAATTCAAGAGTGTTGGCATCATATACAGTTCTGACTATTGTGTTATAGTTGCCAGTGGCACCATCTTGAATAGGCAAGAAACAATACAATTTGCCTTTTGCCGTATATGAATAAGGCGAAAGTCCTGAATCTGACGACACGGTGTCGCAGGCAAATGGTGTAAGGTTAAAGTTTACCATGCCGCCTGTTGCATTTCCGTTTTCATCTAATCCGGCTCCGGCGTTGAATCCTGTATATGTATATAGGATTTCGCTTTCTGCCTTGGCAGATGTCTTGTAGGGTATTGGTGCAATTAATGTAGGTACGTTACCTTTTTCTTTTATAAATCTTGAGTAGATTGTTTTTTCATCAAAAGTCTGTAATGGCCACGGACTCTTATAGTCTGTTGACATGCTTTCTGCTTTAGCTTTGGCCGGTTCTGCCTTCTGCATTTGTCCGGCATTGCTTTTTGCCGCTTTGTTCGTTTCAGGCAGTTTCATTACTACCTGTGCCTCTGTCGATGTCCAACAGAACAACAATGCCGCTGAAGCTACAAAATAATGGATAATTCTTTTCATAAGCATTATATTTATATTTGTTAAACTTAAAACGCTTGACAAAAATATTATTTTATCTATAAAAAACATGATTTTATGTTCCGACTTGTTTTTAAATTCTTGAATTTAAATAAAAAACCTAACAAAAACGGCTTGAAATGTATATTTATGTTATCAATATAGACTTTTTATGGGCGTTACTTCAATTTGTTATTGTTTTGTCTTTTTTTCACGTTTAAGTAATATTATTTTGTATCTTTGCATGAGTTAATCTGTATCACGGCTCAAGATTCAGGTATGCCTGATGATTCTGCTGAAAAATTTAGTACCCCCTTTTATTAATAAATATTATTCTTGATGAAATTACAAGTCTTGTTGCTGTTGTTGTTTTCTTTTGTCTTTACGTTGCCGTCTTTTGCTTCTAAAGAAAAGTCGGACAGCGCAGTTGTTCTGAAGACTAAAGGAGATGTGTTCTATTCTACCGGACGTTTTCCTGAAGCCTTGGATTATTATACAAGGGCACTTGACAAAGCCGAAAATGAAAAGAACAATCGGGTATATAATGCATGTATCGGTTGTATCGGAAATATATATGCAAGCATAGGCGACTATAACCGATGTCTGCATTATTATCAGCGAGGGTATAAGGCTGCCGTGAAGGCAGAAGATGTAGATCTTCAGTTTAAGTTCCTGTCTAATATTGTCGTGTGCTATTGTTTCATGAAAGATATTAAGAGGGCAAAGGCTTCTTTTAATGTTATGATGAGGCTGCCCGTACAGGACCAGCAGCTTAGGCAGTATTATTGTCTTAATAATCAGGGATTCATAGCTCAGACGGCAGGAGACTATGCTATGGCTGAGTATTATTATAAGGAAACGTATGCTTTTGCAAAGGAGCGTAATATGCCGCTTATGTATGTTCAGGCACCGTATATGGAACTTGGAAATATTGCGCTGAAACGTAAAGATGCAAAAACAGCAATTGCATATTTTAAGGAATGTCGTGAGATGGCATTAAAGATAGATAACTCAGACAAAATGTCGAGAGTGTATAAAAGTCTTAGTGAGGCTTATGCCAGTGCGGGACAGGCTGATTCGGCAGCCAAATATAAGGCAATGTATCTTGAATTGTCTGACTCGGCATTCAACAAGAGTCAGTTTTACATCTCGGGCAGCAAGCTGTTTAAATATGAAAATGCCGTAAATCAGAAGCTCATCGACTCGCTTACAACGCGCAACACCACGCAGCTTGTGGTTATCATCGTGTTTGTCATCATGCTTATTGTGCTTACCGTGCTGTATCGTATGCTTAGGCTGAAGAACCGCAAGCTTACCGACGCACAGATACTGCTTGTAAGTAAGAACGAAGAACTGATGAAGTCTGACAAGCAGAGCCGCCTGTTGCTCGAGCAATATGCAAAAGCTGTAAACACTGTACACGAGGACGATGTGCCCGATGCTGCCGGTGAGGCAGGGCAGGAGAGTGTCGGTGACATTGAAGGCGAGGCTGAAGATGCCGACGGAAAGACCGACGAGGCTGATAAGAAAGAGCGCACGGCCGCTGCGCTGCTGAGCGAAGAGCAGAAGAACCTGCTGCTGAACAAGATTAACACCGTGATGGCAGACATGAGCGTGATATCGCGCTCCGACTTCAACCTCAACATGCTTGCGCAGATGGTTGGCTCTAACACCAAATATGTTTCGTGGGCTATTAACGACGTCTACGGCAAGAACTTCCGACAGTTTCTCAGTGAATACCGCATACGCGAGGCGTGCCGCCGTCTTTCGGACAAGGAGCATTACGGCAACATGACGCTGCAGGCCATATATGAGGAACTGGGCTACAACTCGGCAGCAAGCTTCATACAGGCTTTCAAAAAGGTGAACGGAATGACGCCTTCTACCTATCAGCGCCTTATGGCTAACAAGCCTGACGATGAGGCCTGATGTTGTTATTTATTCTTGGTGCAGACCGCATATTTTATGTCTTTGACTAAGGCTTGACTTGTTGTGATATTTGCCAGTTCTTTAAGCCTGTTTGAAAAATACCATAAAAATCGTAATATTTTTACGGCGTTTATATTTCGGATTAAATATTTATGTCCTATTACAACGAGTTCCGTTAAGTAAATGTCACGAATTTGCTTTCAGACTGTTAATGGCCCGTTTACGTGTCAAAAGTGGCCCACTTTTTATACGTAAACGGGTCACTTTTTATGCAAAAACCATCCGCTTATTTCCTTTATTTTGCAGTCATTAAAGTGTGGGGATGTGTAGCTAAGTGAAGAGCAGGCGCTGTGCGCAATGATAAACGTCTTGCGAAAGTGAAAAGATAAAAGTGAAAAATCCAAATGCGTAGTGATTGATAAGAATACACAAGACTAATGTTCTGTCGGATATGCTATCCGACAGCATTAGATATTAGGATCTGTGATCCGAAACTCCTACTTATTAATCAAAAATAGGAAGCAAGCGGATTAAAATCCTTATACTCTATTCCGGCATATTTTTCGCTGCGCTCAACAACTCGTGCAAATCAGCCGGCACATTAGTCTTGCTGCTACATATCCGACGGCAAGAGAGAACTTCCGATAGTTTCTCAGTGAATACCGCATACGCGAAGCATGCCGCCGTCTCTCGGACAAGGAGCATTACGGCAACATGACGCTGCAGGCCATATATGAAGAACTTGGCTACAACTCGGCTGCCAGCTTTATACAAGCTTTCAAGAAGGTGAACGGAATGACGCCTTCTACTTATCAGCGCCTTATGGCCAATAAGCCTGCCGATGAGGCCTGATATTGTTGGGGTGTTAATTTTGCATTTCTTTTAGTTTGTCTTACCCTGAAAGAAATCAGGAATTTACAAGGTGCGCTTCATACTCGGTTTAAGCGTATATCTTGCCGTCATGTAATCAAAAACTTGCAAAAATCATCCGCCATACAAAATAATTCTATATCTTTGCTATCGATGATTATAGCGATTATCTTTTGTAAATCAGCATTATAAAGTTACGACAATTTTAGCTAATTGCCAAATTTACAACAACTTACAATTCGTCGAACTCACGTTAACATTAATTGAAGAATAATATGAAACACTGTAATTTATCCTTTGGAGATTGGATTATAATCGAAAATTGTTATGCTTATGTGTTGGCAACTCACGATATTTACTATGAGGCGTTCAATCATGAGGTGCAGGAAGACAGTAGTTTGCAAGGTGAATATCTTTATACGTTTGTCGCTTATCGTATTTATTGTACGATGAAAGGTAAAAGGATAAACCGCAAATCCTCCTATTTTACATATGGGATTGAAGATTACAGCGTTTTGACTTCTGACGAACGACTGTTTATATCTAAGCTGTTGGATTTAGACACTCACGGGTTCGAGAAATGGAAAGAAAGTAGCATACTTCCATCAGTACATGAGGATATAAGGGTGCCTGTACAATCTTCCACCCCTAAAAGTGCGATGAACAAGTTTAAGAAAGCGATAAAACAGCTCCATTCTCCGTTTTCTTTTACCGACCTTTTAAAAGTGTGCAGTGGCATTCAATCCATAAATTGGAAGCAGATAGACAAAGTTGATGATTACTACATATCTTTTACCCTTTCTTTTACCGTAGGAAACTACAAAGATAATTGCATCCTGTTTGATACAATAAAGCATATTGATTATACGGACGATGAAGAAGACAAACAGATATTGGAACAGATTTTCACCTTTGAAAGCACATTTCTGTCGCTTGGCCGTTTCGTAAAAGAATACGATTCTATATATCCATCCGAAAAGAATTCTGTTTTTCTGGCGCGTTTGAAAGAAATATGGAGCGGGTTGTTTCATCACAATTGGAAAGAACAACCTTTGGCTTTCGACTTCTTTACCCATGCACCCAAAGAACAATCTTATAGTGTTGAACTTGCTTATAAAACAGTCTTAAACTTCCTTCAGCGCAATGTGCAAGAACTGAATTGCCAATATATAATTGACTGTCTTCTTGAAAAAATAGGGAAAGACCTATATAAAAAAGCCTATGAACTGATTAAAGGAATGTAAATACAATAACGGTATAAATTGAAATGTACAAATTGACAGGCCGATAAATAAACGCCTTAATATTACAAACCCCGTAAATTCGCAAAACATACGCCATCAAGCGGGTTGCTGATAGTGATGCTCTCTGTCTGCTAATTGATGCCAATAAAAAGAATTTTTTTGTTAATGATGTTGCCAACATTGTTTGGTGCAAGTTGACGATGTCTGTATAAAAATAAAGGGACGGGCATTTTTTGCCCGTCCCTTTATTTCTTATCTTTTTCTGCTGACTGTTCAGCCGGAATGTTATTACTTGTTGTCCTCAATGAGGTTTTCGCCTGTCATGTCAGACGGTTGCTCCAGACCCATGATGTGGAGGATTGAAGGAGCAACGTCGGCCAGACGGCCGTCCTTTACGGTTGCGCTGTTGTTGTCTGTAACGTAGATGAACGGAACAGGGTTCAGCGAGTGAGCTGTGTTAGGTGTGCCGTCCTCGTTGATTGCGTTGTCGGCATTTCCGTGGTCAGCTATGATGATTGCCTCATATCCGTTGGCCTTGGCAGCCTCGATAACGTCCTTTACGCAGTTGTCTACGGCGTGAACGGCCTTGGCAATGGCGTAGTAAACGCCGGTGTGGCCTACCATGTCGCCGTTGGCAAAGTTGACAACGATGAAGTCATACTCCTGAGTGTTGATGGCGCCAACCAGCTTGTCCTTAACTTCGTATGCGCTCATCTCAGGCTTCAGGTCGTATGTTGCAACCTTTGGAGAAGGAACCAGGATGCGGTCCTCGCCCTCGAATGCAGCCTCGCGTCCGCCGTTGAAGAAGAATGTTACGTGAGCATACTTCTCTGTCTCGGCTGTGTGCAGCTGTTTCTTGCCCTGCTTGCTCAGATATTCGCCTAGGGTGTCCTGTACGTTCTCTTTCGGGAAGAGGATGTGTACGCCCTCGAACGATGCGTCATACGGAGTCATGCAGTAATACTGCAGATTCTTTATTGTGTGCATGCCTTCCTCGGGCATATCCTGCTGTGTGAGCACCTGTGTAAGCTCCTTTGCGCGGTCGTTGCGGAAGTTGATGAAGATAACAACGTCGCCCTCCTGTATCGTGCCGTCAACGCTGGCGTTGCTTATAGGCTTGATAAACTCGTCGGTAACGCCTTCAGCGTAGCTCTCTTCCATGGCCTTAACCATGTCGGTAGCCTTCTTGCCCTTGCCTTCAACGATAAGGTCGTAAGCCTCCTTTACGCGGTTCCAGCGCTTGTCGCGGTCCATAGCGTAGAAGCGTCCTACGATGCTTGCTATGTGGGCGTCGTTCTTCTCGCACTGCTCTGTCAGCTCCTTGATGAAGCCGGCACCGCTCTTCGGGTCGGTGTCGCGTCCGTCCATGAAGCAGTGAACGTATGTATTCTTCAGTCCGTATTCTTTTGATATCTCGATGAGCTTGAACAGGTGGTCGAGTGAAGAGTGCACTCCGCCGTTGCTGGTCAGACCCATCAGGTGCAGCTTCTTGCCGTTGTCGCGGGCATAGCTGTATGCGTTAACTATTTCGGGGTTGTTAAGTATTGAGCCGTCCTTGCATGCGCGGTTAATCTTAACCAAGTCTTGATAAACGATGCGTCCTGCACCGATGTTGAGGTGTCCCACCTCAGAGTTACCCATTTGTCCGTCAGGCAAACCTACATCCTCGCCTGAAGCCTGCAGCTGTGAGTGAGGGCTTACGGCGTAAAGATAATCCAAATAAGGCGTCGGTGTGTTGAAAATTACGTCTCCTGCGCCATGCTTTCCGATACCCCATCCGTCGAGTATCATCAATAATGCTTTTTTTGCCATAGTTTATATTATATAATGTAAGAATTCCGGCGCAAAGTTACTAAGTTTGTCGTTAACAGCAAAATGCGTAAAGAGGTTTTTTGAAAATTCACAATTTACAATTGGCAAATGCTGAATTTTGTTTCATAATTCACTGTGCGTAACTTTGTCCGTCCATCCTCATTACAATTACTGTATGTTTGTTGTCATACCGGTCCGTAAGGCAGTATCCGTACCAGTTATTTTATTATGTTTCAAATGTATGCCTTTTCTTGTCATGCGCGTATATTTTATTCTTTTATATGTCTGTCGGCAAAAACAAAATTTTATATTTGCATCTGGCAGACGTGCAGTGAGGCATGGGCGTGCCTGCTATACAGGAAGCAGGTGCTGACAAGAAGAGATTAAAAAACAAAAACATACAAATATTATGAAAACATTTTTAGCATTAATTACGGCTGGTCTGATGGGCGCAACGTGTGCCTGTGCGCAAGCCGTAGCCGGCCCGGAATGCTGTTGGCGTGGCACGAAGGACAACGTCCAGGCAGTGAGAACATTCACGAACACAGGCAATCCGCTTGTGAAAGACAAGTTTACGGCCGACCCTGCCCCTATGGTTCATGACGGCAGGCTGTATCTCTATGTAGGCCATGATGAGTATTACGACGGTCAGGACACGGCTTCAGGCGGAAAAGAGTTTAACATAACCGAGTGGCTCTGTTATTCTACAGCTGACATGCAGACATGGACAGACCATGGCGCTGTGCTCAGTCCTGCCGACTTCAGCTGGGCTGTAGGCGAGGCATGGGCGTCACAGGTTATAGAGAAAGACGGCAAGTTTTATTTCTTTACCACGGTGCAGGCCGGTGCGCCATATACGGGCAAGGCTGTTGGAGTGGCTGTTGGCGACTCGCCTGTAGGTCCGTTCAAGGACGCGATAGGCAAGCCGTTGGTGTGCGACACGATGACGTCAAACGGCGAGCGCGGCTGGTGGAACGACATCGACCCAACGGTGCTTGTAGACGATAAGGGCCAGGCATGGCTCTGCTGGGGCAATGGCACGTGCTTCATGGCAAAGCTGAAGCCCGGCATGACAGAGCTTGACGGCGAAATACAGGTGATTGATCTTCCGAAATACATGGAAGGTCCGTGGCTGCACAAGCGCAGCGACATGTATTATCTGACCTATGCCTCTGACGGCGGCGGTAAGGAAGCCATTTCGTATGCCACGGCGCCTGATGTGGCCGGTCCTTGGACATACCGCGGCGAACTGACCGGTCCGGCAGAAAACAGCTACACCATACATCCCGGCATAATAGAGTTCAACGGCCGCTGGTATTTGTTCTATCACAATGCCGTACTGACATTAGACGGCCACCGCGGTGCCATAGGCCGCCGCAGCGTCTGTGTAGACGAGCTGCACTATAATTCCGACGGAACGATGAAACATGTTGAACAGACAAAGACAGGTGTCTGCGCAGGCAAGTAAGGGGGCTAATGTCACCCTTGGTGCCTTGTGGCGAACATATCAGTTTTATCAAATAATATGCTTTTGAGCGCCTGGACGCCAGTTTGACTTATGGTTATTATCAGGTCTTGTCTTGACAAATAATTCCAGCCGATTATTAGAAATTGTAATAAAACAATAGCAAGCCCAAGAAATTCATTATTGATATTTCGAGGCTTGCTATTGTGTAAAAGAATGTATTGTATGGTTTTAAAATTTATGGTATAATCAACTTTCTTGCTTCAGCATATCCGTCGTCGTAAGTTATACGCTGTATAATAATGCCTTTGGCTGTTCCAGATATCTTCCTGCCTGACAGATCGTAGAAAGATACGGATGCAATCTTTCTGGTGGCTGAAGATTCAAAATTTTTGATGCCGGTGCCTATTGTCGTGGTAACTTGTATATCTGCAGATGGCAGAGAACTCTTCAGCTCCTCTGCGGATAATGCCTGTACGTTGTAAATATAAGTACGGTTGGCGGTAAGCCCATCTACCATATAGCTGGTTCCGCTGATGCTGTCAACAGACCATTCCTGAGGACCTGCATTCCATACATTATCCTTTCCTATAGAATCTTTCAGTATGCGCAGGTTGTTGAAATATGCGCGTTCTTTGTTGGTCTCAATGATAAAGTAGGCTTTTTGCGGAACATTTTTGAAGTAAATGACAACCTCACTTTCGGTTTTGTTGGCCTTCAGACTATGCTTTTGTATAGTTGCCTGTGTGTCAGGATCGGTCAGGCTTATGGTGTAATTTACGGTTTTGCCCGGATACGACACGGCATTGAATGCCATCGTTGCGTAACCGTCACAGTCGGCAAACTCGAACACGGGAGATCTGAGCATACCATTTTGCCCATAGAAACCCACCTGCATATATCCGCCTGACTGGTAAATCTTTGATCCGTACCACCCTTGCTGGGCCATGTAGCTGTCAAGGTCTTCGCCTATGTCTGTTATGTCAGATTTTGGGTATTCGCCACTGGTCATAAGCGAGAAGTCTTCATCGGTGATGACAGGATTGATGGAGTCGGGCAGTATCTCGCGCAGGTTGAGCCTGTAGCTTTCAGCTTCTTCAACTTCCTGCCAGTTAGCCACGAAGGACGATGATGTTATATCAGAGGCTTCTTCTGCAACAGGGCGTTTCAGACGGTCTTTCATGAACGAGAATGAAATCACGCCATTATTGTCAGTTATGTTAGTTACTCCTTTTTCAGTTGGCGTTCCATCCCATGACAGCGAACTTGGTGATGAGTAGTCTGTAAACATGTTATTTGTGGCAATGGGGTAGAGGTCGCTTTCCGTTGTGATACCCTGTGTTCCGTCCGCTTCAACAAGGTCATATCGCTGTATTGTTCCGCTGTTGACATAGTTGCCGTCCCATGCAGACTGGTCGTATGCAACATGGAAAATCATAAGTCCGCGTCCGGGAAGGTAAGCATCCCAGCCTTTTTGCTGTCTGTTCTCTAATGTGAAGAATTCGTTTTCATCAGCCGTGCTTATCTTGTATGCCACGTTGTTTTGGGTAAGTTCGTCCAATGTAACAAGGTCTGCAGGAGTGTCGAGTTCAACGAAGTCGAGCCATCCTACGGTGAAACGTTCAAAAGCCGAATAGGCAGGGGGAGTGTGTGACTCATTGTTATAGTTGCCGGTATCCATGACATCCCATACGCCAAGCTGTACCATCTGCTGGTTTCGTGTGTTATATGCGTCAGGAAGACCGAGTACGTGGCTGAATTCGTGGCAGAATGTGCCGATGCCTTCAAGCTGTGTTCCCGATACATATTTAAGCTCGCTTGAGCATGCATAACGTTGAACTTGCTTGCCGTCGACATTACAGCTTATGCCTAGTGATACAAGGTTTGAGGCATGTGGCCATATAGTATTGCTCGATGCTCCGTAGCTTTCTGCATATCCGGCATAAATAATGTAGACAAAGTCTACAATACCGTCGTCATTATAGTCGTATTTTGTGAAGTCAACTCCAAGTTCGTCGCTGGCATATTCACAGGCTTCTTTTACCATCAGTCCGGGTTTGGAGTCTTGTCCGTAGCTGTCGTTGGCACCATAGTACATCATGCTTTTCTTCAGCTTGATTGGTCCAAAGACGTCGAAATCAGGAGTAAACTTGCCCATTGACTGCGATATGAAGTAGTCGCGTGCGCTTCCTGTAGCCCCGTTGAGGCTGAAGCCTTCCTCGTTCATTACAGAATGGAACAGATTGCTGTCATGTCCCTCCTGCATAGAGTTGTCGGCAAATTCAACAAGCAGAATCACTCCTTTAAGATTGCCGGTTGTCGGGAATGTCGGTCCTGGCAGTCTCTGCATGGGCGCTTTACGCATTACGTTCTCATTGTAAGCCTTGTTGAAGTCTGCTGTGCCTATGGCTTTCAGCCGCTCTACCTCTGCAGCCTGTCGCATGTCAGGATTATGTGCTATCATGCCCATAACGGGTGTGCCGTCTTCAGATATAGACTCTACATAACGCATTGCGCCATTGGCGTCGGCTTTTATCATGTGGCCGTCTGTTGTTGTGAATGCATGGAAACGTTCGTCACCGACAATGCGGTATGTAAGCACGCTTCCGTCCGGTTGTGTTATTTTCAGCAGTCCGGGATAGGCTGGTACGGCGTTTGCTGTTGCCACGGCAAACAGAAATGATGCGATGGCTATAAAAATATTTGGTATTTTCATATTCAATATATTAATTTTGTTGTGTAAATTGCCTGTCTGTCGTTGTATACCTTTATTATGCATAGTCCTTTGCCTGACAAACTTATGCGTGCAGAGCCATTGACTAGTGCTTTTGACATGAGACACATGCCGGATGCATTATATATACATACCTTCATATCCTTGTTTTCAGCATTGCCGGCAATAATCTCTATGGTGTTGCCGATGCGTGAAATGCCGATGTCGTAGTTTGCATCGGTCGTGACAGATGAAATGCCGTCAGTATCATCAGAAGCAATAGGAACGATGCTCATGGCGTTTTGTATGTAACCTGAGGCTCTGTCAATAATCTGGCCTATGACATGTATGTTCTTCTTGTTTTTTACTGTGGGGGGGACGGGTATTGTGCTTGTTGTTTCATATTCTTTACCGGCCTCCATGTCTTCAGAACTGCATGGGTCGCCAGAATAACAGCTGTAAATGGCACGTGCCAGGTCGTTGAAGCAGACGTCGGTAGTTATTGACTCCTTGTTCTCCCATCCGGCCATCTCGCCGTTTTTGCCGTCAGCATAATAGTTGGTCTGCGGATATCCGGTGACGGAGTCTTCTGTTATTGTGTAGGCGATATTGTATTGCGGTGATTTGATGTCAATGTCAGAATAGTAAACAGAGCGGAGTGTTATGGCTGTGCTGTCCTCATTCCATTCACCAGTCAGGCTGTAGGCTATTGGGCTGTCTGACGAAGTCTCCATGTTGAAAAGATTCTGTATGTCATAATAAGGGTCGCCAGACAATTTGCGGTTTAGACTGCATGATGGCGCACCTGTACAAGAACTGATGAATGGCTTGTAGCTGTATTCTTGCTTCTCGTCAATCTCTAATGGGTCTCCTCCGTGTACGCTGACTGCTATGAATTGCTCGGGATATTTTTCTTTCATCATTTCCAGACCTACTAGGCCTCGAGGACACCATCCACACCATGTACCTGTATATTCCTCGCATACCACACGCTTCATGAATGCCTTGTTGCGTACCGTAAGTATCGCAGTGGCTGTGTTGTTTGCAGAATAGGCATCTGCCTGTCCGTTCACTTTGTCAATGGTGATACGGATGTCGTGTGTACCCGGACTATTGGCCGGAACCTCGAATGATATAGTGTCACTTTCGTTTGTTGACAAACTTTTGTTTACGGTGATGGTTTCAGGTTCTCCGTCATAGCTGCATATTGCTGTGTATGAGTTGATGTCATTAGCTCCAACGTTGCGCACCGCCACGCTGAATGTAGCGGTTGAGGCGTCGTAGGATGCTGTTTGGTCGCTCATCTTTCCGATGAGCATTTCGTTTTGCGGCATGTCTTCGCCTTCAACAACTGCCTGTATGCATATAGATCCGCCGGTTGTCGTCCATTTGTTCTTGCTGTTATAATAAACAACGTCGGCATCAGTATGCTTTTCTGAGCTGTATCCCACACCTTCTGATTTGGCAAAAGATGCTTTATATCCGATGGCAATGTCGTCTGTTCCGTTGATTGTAAACGGAGTGTCAAGTGTAATTTCATTCCAACCTGCCTTCAGGTTGTCGAGCTTTTGCCTGTATATGTATGTATTTTCTTGCGGCTTCTGCTTGATATAGAGATATACGTTTGTACCTTCAGAGCACACGCATATGCGTATTTTGGTTATACTGTTGCCTTTGTATGGGCTTACAAATGTGGCCGGAAACGTTACGTAAGGTGTTACCACGGCTGAGGCATCACCCCATCCGTTGTCAATCTCCGGGCCATAGCGCATAACCACCTGACCATATGTGCTGCAGACAGCCAGCATGGCTAATAACGAAGTAATAATGTTTCTGATCATAGACATCTTTTTAAGATTTAACAAAACAAGGACAGCCTCCGTATGAAACGGAAGTTGTCCTTGATGATAATGGCTATGTTATTTTACGACAATCTTGAATGTCTTGTTGCCGACTTTAACAAGGTAAATACCCTGCTGTATGCTGACGGTAGTGCTGTCTTCAGCCTTGCAGCTGAACGTCTGGAGTCCGGCAAGTGTATAGATGTTTACAGTGTAGCCTTTAGCTCCATTGATGACGATGGCATTGTCGATAGCGTATACCTTTATGCCCTGTTCGACAGTTGAAGCATCGATGCCGCTGCCAATGCTGCTCTCATAGCTGTTAGAATAGTTAGACTCACCTTCTTTCCATACGGCTGTAACATTGTAGACATGAGTGCCTTCGCCAGGATTGCTGTCGGTGTAAGTCTGTCCTGTAACATTGCTTGCTATCAGCTGGTTGTCGCGGTATACATTATATCCCGTGAGAGTTATTTCTGATGTAGAACCGTAGAGCGGGGTGTATGTGATGTCGTCAAGCAGTGCCACGGTGTAAGAACCCTTGCTGCAGCTGCGGATGGCGAAGTATTTAGCATCTGCCGGTAATGTGTATTCGAACAATACCCAGTCTGTTCCTGAAACGATAGAGTCGCGGTCGAATGCTATGAAGTTTTCAGGCTCCTGGTCTGTTGTTGAGTACATCATCTCGAATACCTGAGGATCAGAACCTTCGTTAGGCATCCTATAGTAGAACGACACGTCTGTTCCGCCTATGACGTCTGAAGAAATCAACCAGTCGTCGTTTGGCAATGTTGTTGAAACTCCGTCTGATGCAGCCCAGCAAGTGAGATACTTGTCACCAGAGTGAGGAGTAAGAACCTCAAACTTGTCGAGTGAGAATCCTGCCTCAACAGGAGCCCATACCTGCCATGCCTTAGCCTCGAATGCGTGTGATATGGTCGGACCTCCGAAGTATACAGTAGGTGTTCCGTCGCCGTCGTATGTCTTCCAGTCACCTATTCCTTCAATTATGAATGACTCGTATCCTTCAAAGTCGTCAGTTACGTTGTCTGCAATTTCTGATTTTGCTGGTTTCTCCCAGTTAAGGGTTACGCTGTTTCCGCTTGTAGAACCTGTAAGATTCTCTGCTACCGGCAGGTTAGATCCGTGAACATACAGGCGTACTGTAGATGTAGAATCATTGTCTGTGTATGTGTCAGGTTCGTATTCAATGGCTGCACGGTATATGTATGTCTTTGTAGCCTCGGCCTTTGTGGTATTTATTTCGAATGCCACTTGTGCCATAGCGTTCTGAGTTATAGTTTCGCCTTGTTTTGTATCTATAACTTCGTTGTCACGCAGCAATACAACTTTGTATCCTTCAGCTTTGTTTGTGCCGTAGTTTGCTACGCCCACATTGACAGTTGTGCTTTCTCCTGCCTCAATCCTCTTTTCGTCTATTGATATCGACGTTAATGCAAGGTCGTTTTCTGTGCTTTCGTCAATGCTGATGGCGTCTACATAGATAGAGGCACTCGCGTCAGCTGCATTGGCACCGAAAGCAATCTGGATGTTGTCGGCGTCAGTGCGAAGAGGAACAGAATAGCGTACCCATCCTGTTGCGCCATTGTTATAAGCCACGTTTGCAGAGTTCTCCCAACCCTCGTCATCATAGTTTGTATATACCTTGAGTGTAAGGTCTTCAGGCTCAGCCTCAAATCCGTGATACATAAAGAATGACAGTTCGGGACTTTCTGAACCATTAAGAGAGATACGCGGACCTGTAATCACCTGGTCGTTAGAATCTTCTGCGACGTATGAGAACTGAAGCATACCTTCGTCTCCGTCGTAAGGTTTAACTGCGATGCCTGAGCCAGTGCTCATATTCCATGCATAATTATATGATGTTGCATAGAGTGTCCACGGATCCTTGCTTGCAAATCCGTATGCAAACGATTCATCGTAAGGACGTTCGTAAGGTTCACCGAGCACGATGCCGACTCCTGTACCTTCAGATGTTCCGGCGCTGTTTACTGCAACGAGCAGGTAGTCAACATACTGCTGCTGTGCACCATACAACGGTGAGAATGTCTCGTCTGTAACTGTCAGGTCAGATGTATAGTCTGTAACAGGTTCCCATGGGTTTGTCCAGTTGTATTCATTATAGCGGCATAATACATATTGTACGTCGTCAGGATTTACGTAGCCTCCGTGGAGTCCTTCTTCTGTAACCTTGTCCCATGTCAGAACGGCCTTGTTGTTCTCGTTCATCTTGACTTTAAGGTTGGTTACATTAGCAGGCATGTCGAGTCCTACCCAGTTGGTTATGACAGCCTCTTTGCCCTGGCCTGATGTGTTGAACGGAACGATGCGGTATGTTACGTTGCCTTGCTCAACATCAGTGTCTGTCCAGGTGAGAGTCTCGCCTGCCTTAGGTGTTTCAAACACGTGTGCCGGCTTATTGCTGCCGTTGCGGTATACGTTGATGTATGCTATATCGCTGAGTGTTTCGCCTTTGTATGTCTTTGTAGGAGCTGCGAATGTCAGAGTGTTGTTCAGTGCACCCTTTTCTCCTGCGGTAACTTTTACATCTGTAACGCAGTCCGGACCTTCGAATGTAGAGTAAACGTCGAGCGAGATGTTGTCCATGCTGATGTTTACGCTTTGTGCGGGCGAGTCACCATGGAACAATAAATTATATAAGCCATCTTCTGGAACATTGAAAATTACTTCATATTTATTCTTGTCTGCTACAATGTCGAGTGATGCTATTTTTGTTTCATTTCCGGTGACTTCTTGTTTGTTTCCCAACAATATTGTCATGTGTTCTATGGCCATCCATTGATCGTATGTATCAAATGTGAGTCTATAGTCTGTATTTTTCTTGAGACTTATTGAAGGAGAAATCAGATAGTCATCATTTCCGTTGCCTTCATATATGCCTGTGTCAACGTCTGCAGTTCCATTACCTGTTAAGTAGGCATATCCGCTTTCTACGCCAGAGGGGAACATGAACGACCATGTATGTGTGTCGTTGTTGGCATCGATGACCTTGAATGAGTCGAAGTCTGCCTGTGTGTCAAATGTTTCTATGTATGGCGTGAACCATGTTGAACCGGCTGTCACCTTGTTAGATGTGGCTGTCTCTCCTTCACGGTTGTCTGAGCAGGCTGTTACTGTGTAGTAGTAGCGGGCATGTGCCTCAGGTACGCTTTCGCTGAACGTTGTTTCTTTCAGGCCTTCGGCAACAACAGTCTCGTCAGGATAGCGTACAACTTTGTAGTTTATAGAGTTGTCGTCTACTGGACCGCCGTTTACAGATGTCGTCGGTGCGTTCCAGGTCAGAACAACTGTTTTTCCGTCATCTATTGAAAGAGAAAGATTGGTTACGGCGCTCGGTACATCCTGACCTACGAAAGTCTGTAAGCGACGTTCGGGTGAGTCGCCGGCAGCATTTGACAATATGATACTTACGGTATGTTTCCCTTCGGAAAGATTCAGATCTATAGCTGCATTGCTTCCGGCATTCACCTTGGCTTCAGTAGCATTGCCGCCGTCAACAGATATCTTGGCGGTCAGTTCTCCTGATAGCGTTTCGTCTGATGTGTATGTCTTAGTCGGTGCTGTGAAGTACAGTTTTCCGTCGGCATAACTGATCTTTGTTGGTGCGCCTGGTGCTTTGGCTTCAATATACGGTATGTATAGTCCCAGAAAATGCTCGTCTCCAGGCAGGTCTGCGATTTTTGTAGTGTGTGCCGTATTTAGGTCAATAGTGTAAAGTGCAGATTCCTTTGTGTTGTTGTTTACTCCAATCCAATAGACTTTTCCTGTTGCAGGGTCACACACGGCAGACATCTGGTCGGCTGTCAGTGCATGTGGAACATCCAGTTCGCCGACTTCTGTTGGTGTACCGTTCTCCTTATTGATCTTATACAGTTTCTTGTCGTTGAACGCTATTCCGTACAGCTGTCCTGCATTGTCGACAAAAAGAGTTTGGATAAATAGGTTGACTTGTCCTATGTTCTTTGTCTCCATGGTGTTCAGGTCGATGGAGATGAGCGGTTTGCCGTCGCCCCACGACATGGTGTATGCTTTATCCGTTGTAGGATCATAGACACCAATCTGTCTTAGATACATCTCCATGGTAGGATCTTTTTCTGCCAACATTTTTGTGCCTAATTCTTGCCATGTCTCTGCATCGTATGTAGTGATGGATGTATTGGTCAGTCCATCTTCATCCATGGCGCTGTTCAGGGCATAGAATTTACCTTTGGCATAAAATGCGGCCATAGGTCTTGGTATCTCTATAGAAGATTCGTCTGTATAGTTTATGACAGGTGCTGCCTGAAAAGAGTATACTTTGCTTGCTAATGGAGATAACGTTTGCCAAGTTCCGTCTGAATAATTAAGGCCATAGAGAATAAGACTGTCTGCCACGTTGGCCTGAGCTGCAATACGTTCTGTCTTGTTCTCTTTTGCTCGCGCTTTATTAATAGATGTAGTGATATTTCTGGCATTTTTTAGATGGTTGTAGACATCCTTTGGTGCCACGTTGAATTTGTTTGAAGGATTTAGCTTGAATGTTGTGCTTCCCCTTTTTGCCTTACTTACTTGCACCTTTTCTGAGGTTGGTGCTACTTGTTTTTGCATAGTCTTGTTAAGCGACTGCGCCATTGTCGGGCTTGCCGTCAGCGAACTAAGCAACATTAATTGTATTAGTTTCACATTCATAAGCATTACCATTTTATGGGTTAATATTCGTGATGCATCATATTGCAAAAATACAAATTCATATATTAGAAAGGACTTTTTGTGAAGGTGACAAAAGGGTGACAAATATGTTAAAACGTTGCATTTTATGATATTTAGGCCTAATTCTGTTCTTTTTTTATAGTTTAAGGTCTTTGCTGGTGAAGTTTTGTTATTAAATCACTGTGATGTCATTGTTTTGTTTTGTAGCATTATTGTAAGTTCATAAGTTCGTTTCATTCCCTTTTTTGTGAGTAATTTGTGATGTCTTTCTCTTATAAATTATGTAGATAATAAGAATACTGATATATCTTTTTATTTTGTATGTGCTGGTTCTTTGTCCGTTTCTTGCAAGACCATAAGGTCATGGCAGCAAAGAAACTTGAGAAATGACTTTTGCAGAGTGTCGTTAAGCGAACAACGGCATGAATGAAAAGGTTGAAATGGCTGTAATGTGGATTAATTACTTATTAATATTATGTTTTATAAAATATCCTTATTGTTTGCGTATAATAAATAGGCCACTTTTCATGCAAAAGTGGGCCACTTTTCACCCGTAAGTCGTTTACGACACGTAAACGGGCCATTAACAGTCTGGAACTAAAATTGATGCTTATCTTAATAATTGACTCTGCTATGGCATAGAAATATTTAGAATGTAGTTGAAATATGTCTAAAATGTTACTGTTTTTTTAGACCTTGTATGTGCAGACATGTCCTGACGATAAATCATGTCATAAGATATTGTCACTGAACATATTCCTTGCTATGAAATTTTACATTTTGATGATATAGTTATATAATTCTGCAGAACTCTCAATTCCAAGTTTTTTGCTTATTCTTATCTTTCTGCGTTTGCATGATTCCGGATTGATGTTTGTCAGTGACGCTATGTCTTTTGTAGACATGTTCATGCGTATGTATGACAGAAAGCGTATGTCTGATGATGACAGGTCTGGATGCATCTCCTTGAGTGTCCGTATAAAGTCTGGATTTGCAGATTCAAAGTTTATGATAAAGTTATCCCGCTCGTTGCTTGTCTTGAGCAGCTGTTTAAGGTGTTGCACTAGTGTCTGAACGCCGGTTATGCCTTGCACCTCCTTTATGTCGGTGAGATGTTTGAGAAGATCTCCTATGAGTTCATTGCGTGATGATATGAACATATTGGTTATAGACAGTTCCTTTTGTTTTTGTTCCAAAGAATGTTTCATTATCTCCTGACGATAGTGTGCTTCCATTTCTACCGATTTTGCCTGTTCCTCAGCCAGTCTCTTTTCATGTTGCTCTTTTTCCAGCTGTAGTTCCATCATTTTATGTTGATTTCTGCTTTTTATACGTTGGTTGCGCATCATTATTACGGCTATTGTTATAAGCAGTACAAGTATGCACATCACAAGTATTAATGTATAATGGCGTTGTTGCATGCGGGCAAGTTGTTTGTCCATGTCTGCCTTAAATTTCATTATCTCAATTTTAATCTTGCTGTTTTCTGTAAGCTGACGGTTAGTCACAGTTGTTATGGAGTCGTTATAGACTATTACTGAGTCCATGTAGTTTAATGCATGCCTGTAGTTGCCAGTTGCTTTATATAATTTTGCAACAGACTCAAATAAATATGGCTTGTTCTTTAGTCCAGTCTGGTCTTCAGCCTGTTTAATGCAGTTGTATGCTTTTAAGTATTCTTTCCGTTCGGTGTATATGTTTATAAGGTATATAAGAACAATGCTTTTATTATCTTTGTCTGCATATTTATCGTTGAGCAGCTCTTCGGCAATGTTGATAACGTTATCATATTTTTTCTGCAAGAACATAGTTTCTGCCTCCACAGCTAATGACCTTGATCTTTTTTTGTAGTTTCTTTTCTCATACGTCTGTGCTTCTTTTATATATTTTATTGCCTCATTGAATTTTTTCTCCTTGTTGGCTATAAGTGCCATGTCCAAAGCGCAGGTATATGACAGGGAAGAGTCTTTATTGCTTGTAGCCGTAGTGTAGCATTTATATGCTATTTCTCTTGCCTTTTTATAATTTCTTTCTTCAAAATATACGCCTGCTATGCCATTGAGGATGTTTGCTTCTTTGTGCCAGTCTAATTTGTTTTTTTTGCATATACTGTAAGCCTCGTAAAAGTTTTTCAGTGCTTCTCCATTTTCTGAGATAACAAAATAGCAGACACCGATGTTGTATGTTGAGAGGCATATGTCTTGTGGACTATTTGCCTTTGTTGACAGTTCTTTAGCTTTCATGAAGAGTTTTATGGCTTTTGCTGCATCGCCAGAATTGTATGCCTCCTCTCCTGATTTTATAGTTTGATCGATTTTTTTATCAATGCTTTTTTGTGCGTATAGAATACTACTGTATGGTATTATTGCCATAAGCATAATGAAGCATTGCATGATTATGTGGTTTCTTTTTTGGAATAGCATGATTTTATGGTTAATATCGAGTTATGAAAGCATCGTAAGACTTGCTGATTTGTCTCTGGTAGCCAAGGCTTGTAAATTATATTAAGAATTACAGAGTGTAAAGGTACGGCTTTTTGTTTATTTTACCAAATTTTGATAAAGATTTAATGTTTGATGCTTTGTTTCCCTTATAGGTCTGTATTTTTCGGATTGACTATATTATTGGCTTACTGGGTTCTTATATGATATAATGTTTTAAGCCTCATTCTGACATTAAAATTCAGTTTATATTTTGTTTTATATTGAGTTGGGTTCAGTTTGATTCATCGTAAGTGCAGTGTGTTATTCAAGTAAAAACTGATGAAAATATACCAGTAAAAAAACAAAAAGGTGCCTGAAAGAATGAATACATACTAGAGATAAAAAATATATTTGATTTAATGCTATACAGGGGGATTATATATTTTGCGTAACTATAAAATATTAAATCCGAATGTCTTTTTTACACAAAAGACATTCGGATTTAGTTATTTGTTTTTTCTGTCAGGCCCTAGCGGCAGGTTTATCCTATCTTGGCGAGGGGCACGGGTGATGCTGATGTTGTGGAAGTTATTTTCTTGTCCGTTGCAGCTGGCTTTATCTTGTCAGCTTTAGTCTCGTCCATGTCGCCGTCCTCGTCTTTCTTCTTGGCCGAATAGCTTACGCTCAAGATGATTCCTATGTAGACACAGTTTACTATGGTTGACGTTCCTCCCTTGCTTATCAGCGGCAGCGGCTGTCCGGTGACGGGAACAAGGCC
>ENA-OOXT01000225-OOXT01000225.1-human-gut-metagenome-genome-assembly--contig:-NODE-225-length-44205-cov-5.605640_pt1 | contig 44205 bp, 23 predicted proteins | sample MGYA00241590_ERZ501349 | MGnify/ENA primary metagenome ERZ501349 (study PRJEB25962, sample SAMEA2042838) | human gut metagenome | biome: human gut; feature: human-associated habitat; material: faeces...
AAATCGACTGACCTTTCTTTTTTACCCAACAATATCTTTAATTAAGGGAGACGGGCGCGACCTATCCTGAAATCAAAGCCCGCGTGTTGGAGCAGACCGGGCTGAAAGTATCTTCCCTGTATATCTCGCAGGTTAAGCAGAAATGCGGTCTGGAGGTACGAGAGAACCACCATAAGGCGAAGTCCGAAAATACGAAGCAGCCCCAGTGTCCGAAAGAGAAAGAGGATGCGATTGTGGAGGCTCTGCGGCATTTTCAAATGATTTAATTTCCTGTATGCCCGTCTGATTTTCAGGCGGGCATTTTCTTTTGCCGGAATATGGTGTTTCCACTTTTATCGTGGTACAATAAATGCAAGAATCATTTTTCAGGAAAAGCAGCCTTCCATCCAATTTATAGGACACCCATTGTTGTAAAATCAGGATGTTCACCTATCACAAAAAACAAGGAGCAACGTATGCCAAACGATAAGATCACCGCCGTAGGTGCCAACATTGCCGAAAAAGCCGCCATGATCTGGAACGTAGCCGATATGCTGCGTGGGCCGTTCAAGCCCCACGAGTACGGTCTGGTCATTCTGCCCATGACCGTGGTGAAGCGGTTCCACGACTGCCTGCTGCCCACCCATCAGGCAGTGCTGGACACCTACGAAAAGATAAAAAAGCTGCAGGTCATCGACGGCTTTTTGCAGAAAGCCTCCGGCTACCAGTTCTATAACACCAGCCGCTTCACCTTCGAGACCCTGCTGGCAGACCCGGACAACATTGAGTCCAACTTCCGGGATTACCTGTCCGGCTTTTCTGCCAACGCACAGGATGTGCTGGCAAAGTTCGACTTTGACAACATCATCAAGCGGATGGTGGAGAGCAACACCCTCTACCTCGTTATCAAAGAGTTTGGCTCCGAAAAGGGCTATCTCGGCCCGGACAAGATCAGCGCCGTGGACTGCGGCTACATCTTTGAGGACCTGGTGCGGCGGTTCTCCGAGAGCTTTGGCGAGGAAGCCGGAGCCCACTTCACCAGCCGGGATATCATCTACCTGATGACCGACCTTCTGCTGTCTGAAGCCGACCTCGATACCAGCAGCATGACCGTTTACGATATGGCCATGGGCACCAGCCAGATGCTCAGCTGCATGGAAGAGCGCATCCACGAGCTGAACAGCGACATTGAAGTGACCTGCTTCGGGCAGGAGTTCAACCCCTCCACCTTTGCCATCGCCAAGGCGGACATGATGATTCGCGGCGGCGACCCCAACAATATGCGGTTCGGTGATACCCTGTCCGAGGATCAGTTTCCCGGGTTCACCTTCCAGTACATCATCTCCAACCCTCCCTTCGGCATCGACTGGAAGCGGGAGCAGAAAGCGGTGGAAGCCGAAGCCTCCCGGGGCGAGATGGGGCGTTTTGCGCCCGGTCTGCCCAAGATCAGCGATGGTCAGCAGCTTTTTGTGCTGAACGGCCTTGCCAAGCTGGCAAACAAGGGCAAGATGGCCATTATCCAGAACGGCTCTCCCCTGTTCAGCGGCGACGCCGGCAGCGGGCCCAGCAACATCCGGCAGTATATTCTGGAAAACGACTGGCTGGACTGCATCATCCAGCTTTCCACCGATATGTTCATGAACACCGGCATCTCCACCTACATCTGGGTGCTCAGCAAGGATAAGCCCGCCCACCGTGCAGGCAAGGTGCAGCTTATTGACGCCAGCCACTGCTTCGAGCCCCGCCGCAAGAGCATCGGCACCAAGCGCAACGACATCACCGATGCCTGCCGGGAACTGATCGTTACCGCCTACGGTGAGTTTGCCAACGGCAAGGTGTACGGCGACAAAAACGGCATCTACTGCGAGAGCAAGGTGTTCGAGAGCGTGGAGTTCGGCTACAACAAGATCGTGGTGGAGCGCCCCCAGCGGGACGAAGCAGGCAACGTTATCCTGAAGCGTGGCAAGCCTGTGCCGGACACCAGCCTGCGGGACACCGAAAATGTGCCGCTGGTGCAGGATATTGACGCCTACTTTGCCCGGGAAGTTCTGCCCTACGCCCCCGATGCATGGATCGACCACAGCAAGACCAAGGTGGGCTACGAGATCCCCATGACCCGCTATTTCTACGAGTATCAGGCACCGGAAGCCGTGGAGGATATTGTAGCACGCATCACCGTACTGGAACAGGATATCTCCGCCGGGCTGGCAGAGCTGTTCCATAAAGCCTGATTTGAGTTGTTTCCATTTTGGAAGCTGCTTCTTCCACTTTTACTTTACTCAGTTTGTGCAAAATTTGCACAAACTTATGGAAAGGATTTTTCAAATGAGCGAAAACGAACGGAAAAGCATGATTAAGGTTCGTGGTGGATTTAGTGACAGAACCGGCATTGCCCCTTGTAATACGCAAATGCAAATTGACGAATTCGATGATAGAACTCGAACCTTAATGGGAAATCAACTTTTTTCAATTTGCGGTATCGCATTTAGATGTAGTAATCCTCAATCTTTTGACTATAGTTTCCTACACATTCTTAAATATCCTTACAACGATACTCGCCGTCATTTAATGAGTAGTGACTTCTGTCGAGCACTCCTGTCCAACGTATTTGCTCTCCCTGTTCGCCGAGATCCTGATTTGCCATACTCTTGGGAATCCGTATTTGAAAAGATTACCGTTGTAATATCAACCGCACCATATAATGAAGTTCTTGATATTCTTTGGTATACTTGCTCATGGATTTCTCGATATACTACCGCAGAATTTTCCAACGAGATGTATAAAGCAATGAACTCATTATTCGAAGAAGAATATGTTGGCTATCGCTTTATAGCGGGAGAAATTGTTCCTATTACAGATAAAAGCGAATCTGCGGAAATCGAACAAGCCTGCCTGATTCCCTTCGATGGCGCTCGCACACAGCTTCAAAAAGCCCTTGGTTTCTTGTCCGATAGAGAACATCCCGATTACAAAAACTGCGTAAAAGAAAGCATTAGTGCAGTAGAATCTGTTTGCAAGGTACTTGCTAACGATTCAAAGGCTGAATTAGGTAAGGCTCTAAAATCTTTAATAGCAAATGGTCTAAATATTCATGGCAGTCTAAAGTCCGCCATTTTGGCTTTATACGGCTACGCTTCTGACGAAGGCGGCATCCGCCATGCTGAGCGTGAAACCGAAAGCACTGTCACTTTTGAGGAAGCTAAATTCATGATGGTTACTTGTAGTGCAATTGTCAACTATCTAGTTGCAGAATACGGAAAGCATGGTGCTGGAAATGCGTAAAATGAAAGACAGCGGCATTGAATGGATCGGGGAGATCCCAGAGGGGTGGAGAACCATAAACCCAAAAGCTCTCTTCACTCAGCGTAAAGACAAGGCACAGAAAGGCGAGCGCCAGCTTACCTCTAGCCAACAATATGGCATTCTTTATCAGGATGACTATATGGAGCTGACTGGCTCTAAAGTTGTTACTGTTGAAAAAGATTTTGATATTCTCAAACACGTCGAAGCTGGTGATTTTGTAATCAGTATGCGTAGTTTTCAAGGCGGACTGGAATACAGCACAAAATCCGGTGCTATTAGCTCCGCATACGTTATGCTTGTTCCGAATCTTGAATTGGTTTACCCACGCTTTTATAGATGGCTTTTGAAGTCCTCAATTTATATTGACGCCCTGCAACGAACCACAAATATGGTTCGTGATGGTCAGGCAATGCGTTATTCTAACTTTGCACAAGTCCGGCTTTTCACTCTTCCTCTTGATGAGCAAAAATCAAGAGCTGATTTTCTAGATTTAGAATGCTCAAGTATTGATAAAATACTTTTCAAAACCCGCTCCAGCATTGAGGAATACAAAAAGCTCAAGCAAGCAGTTATTACGCAGGCCGTTACCAAAGGCGTGCGTGGTGAGCGGGAGATGAAGGATAGCGGGGTTGAGTGGATTGGGGAGATTCCGAAAGAGTGGGATATTTTAGATTTAGTTGCACATACTTCTATGCTTACCCCTATGCGTGATCGTCCCGAAAACTTGGATGGTCCTATTCCATGGATACGAATTGAAGATTTTGATGGAAAATATATATCTTCTTCAAAAGCAAGTTTAGGCGTTTCTAAAGAGACCGTGCGATCTATGAACTTAAAGATTTATCCCGTTGGAACCATCCTATGCACTTCGAGTTGCATTATGGGAAAATGCGCCATTGTTTCCCGTGAACTAGTTTCAAATCAACGTTTTATTGGCATTATTCCAGACCAGAACACCTGTGAAAACTTTTTATATTATTTGATGCTTTCCAACTCTGAACGAATGAACTATCTTGCAACCGGTGCGTTGCAGGCTAATCTTTCAAGGTCTTCTTTTGAACACCTTAAAGTTCAATTTCCAAGTTATCAGGAACAAAAAGAAATCTCTGACTACCTCGACACAAAGTGTGCTGAGATTGACAAGCTAATTGCGAAGAAGGAGCAGTTGGTAAAAGAACTGGAAAGCTATAAGAAAAGTTTGATTTATGAGGTTGTAACAGGGAAACGGGAGGTGTAAAATACCTTATGAAGAAGAATTTTTGTATTTCCGCTTTAGCATCCATTTTTATTGCGTTCATTCTTTTCTTTGTCTACTTGCTTCTTGACTATTTCAACATTCCGACTGCTATTGGAATTGAAGTTTCACGTTTCAACATGGATGCTCTCGGCATTATTGTAAACGCTGTGGTTGCCGTTGCTATTTTCGCATTAGGATATCATCTTGTGGAGCAATGGAATGTAAAAAAGTTAGCCAATCAAAAGGCTCTTGCTGAATCAGCACTATACCGTTGTTACAAGTCCTGTCTATATTTTTCCAATTTGCTTGAAAAATACTGCGACAAAAACAATCCTCTTACTTTTACAAATCATTCAGAGATGCTGGAATTCATTTCCTTGTTTGATACTCGTCCATTTGATGAAGAAACTATCATCCAGCAATATTTTTCAGAGGGCCTTCTAACAAAAGAGCAGGCCGACAACTATCTCTCAATTAAAGACGCATATAAGACTTTTGTTTTTCTAAAACTCAATCCCGACTTTAAGGACAACCTTGCAACTTCTGTTAAAAATGGCCTTGAAGAACTTATTCATAAAAACTTACCTCCCACTCAATCTTAATCGACTATCTTTAGAAACCGGAGGTGTAAAGTCATGAAAGACCCTCATGCTCCTAGAACGGGTGTATTGGAATGCGAAAAAGGCTCTGCTTCTTTTTATGTTGATGACTTTTCTTTTTGTATCATGAACAATGTTATGAAAAAGGTCACTAACCGCTTTGGTGAAACGTACAATGCTGCTAATTTTCTTTTCACATTAAAAAAACAGGGTAATTTTCTTATTGGTGCTACAAATGACGGTAATTCAATCGCTATTTACGCAAAGGACTGTCTTGATAATTGTTCAACTTCGAAATGTATGTTCCGAACATCGACCTATGTAATTCAAAATGCTATTACTACTGAACAGCATGACTATTTATTCGATGCAATCGAATTAAGAGGTGGAACATTAAATAGACTTTTTTCTACCAAGTATCTCCATGTTGATTACTCTGATAGCAATTATATCATTAAAGAAGACTCATTTGAATTGCAGGGAATATTGAACTGGAACAAACAGCGCGTCAAAATCACTATTGGTTGGGGTACAACTGAACATAATCAATCACGAAAAGTTGAAATCAGCACAAACAATCCCTATTTTCGCTTTGAATTTAGTGTTCCCGTCAATTTGGATGAAGCTCTGATGCATGTTGAAAGAGCAAGAGAGTTAATGTCATTTCTATCCTATCGGGACAACACAGAATTTGATAGCATTTGCTTCCAACATAAATCTTTTATCACCGACGAGGATAATTTTAAACATGAATATTATAGTGACGATGCTTACGCTTTTATCAATTACGGCTTTTCACCAACCGAAAAAGAGCCCCACGAATGCATCTGCTTTGATGATATAAAAGATTCTGTTTTTAATTTATTTCCCATGTTTTATGATTGTTCTGACTACAATCCCATAAACCACTTAGGCTTTATTACTAAAAGCGATAAAGAAGCAAATCTTATATCTCCTTTCGACATTCGTGAAATTGCTACATTTTTAGAATGTGAAACAAAATGTGTGTGTAAAAAGAGAGACTTAAAATCCAAAGAAATATATGATGAAAGTAAGCGGCTCTCTTTACTCCTTGAGAAAATCAAGCAAGTCATTTCTGAAGATGAAATTTCAAACGGTCCTCTTCCTGATTCTATTCAATCTCAACTTACAAAAAGATTTAATAATGTATCTCTTCCAAATAAAAGCAAAGACATTGCACTATATGAATCCTATCAAAACATTGTCGGGGGCATAACACCCTTCCATCGAAAAATTATTGACCCCAATGATATCAAAAATTTTCGAGATTATCGCAATAAAGAAACTCACGGAAATTACAATTTACTTAATATGGATATCGGTATAACAGCTTTACATCTCGCTGTAACAGTTTACTGCTCTATCCTTCACCGTTCTGGTGTAAGTGACCAAATTCTAATTGAACTCTGTAAAAAAAGATTTTTTCGATAGGAGGTCTAACCATGCCCCTCATCACCACCGAAAAGCAGTTTGAATCGGACATTGCGGCGGCGCTGCTCTCCCCTGCCGGGGGCTACACCCGCAACGGGGATTGCTACGACCCCAAGCTGGGGCTGTTTGTGGATACCCTGATCCGCTTTGTGCAAAAGACCCAGCCCAACGAGTGGGCATTTTTTGAAAAGCAGAACCCGGTAAACCCGGTACGGAAGTTCTGCACGGCCTTTAACAATGCCTGCGATGCGGACGGACTGCTCTCGGTGCTGCGGTATGGGTTCAAGCACCGGGGACGGCGGTTCCGGGTGTGCTATTTTCAGCCGGAGTCCGCGCTGAACCAGAAGGACGCCCAGCGCTACGCCCAAAACGAGATCACCTGCAACCGGCAGTGGTTCTACTCCGACACCACCCACAACTCGGTGGACATGGTGCTGGCGGTAAACGGCATCCCGGTGTTCGCCTTTGAGCTGAAGAACCAGTTCACCGGGCAGACCGTGGAGAACGCCAAACAGCAGTGGATGCACGACCGAGACCCCCGGGAGGTGTGTTTCCAGTTCAACAAGCGCATTCTGGGCTACTTTTGCGTAGACCTGACCGAGGTGTGGATGGCCACCCGGCTGGCAGGCAAGGACACCCGCTTTCTGCCCTTCAATCAGGGCTCTAACGGTGCCGGGCGGGACGGCGGTGCAGGCAACCCGCCCAACCCCAACGGCTACCTTACCGCCTACCTCTGGGAAGAAGTGTTCCAGAAGGACAGCATGATGGACATCCTGCAAAAGTTCATGAGCCTACAGGACGGCAAGACCCTGATCTTTCCCCGGTATCATCAGCTGGACGTGGTGCGCAAGCTGGTGGCAGATGTGCGGCAGAAGGGTGCCGGGCAGCACTATCTCATCCAGCACAGCGCCGGGTCGGGCAAGTCCAACTCCATTGCTTGGACGGCGTACCGTCTGGCTTCCCTGTTCAACACCGAGAACAAGCCGGTGTTTGCCAGCGTCATCGTGGTGACTGACCGCACCGTGCTGGACGCACAGCTGCAGGAGACCATCTCCGGCTTCGACCATACGCTGGGTGCGGTGGAGGCCATCGGCGAGGACAAAAACTCCGGCGACCTGCTGGATGCCATCAACAACGGCGCACGCATCATCATCACCACGCTGCAAAAGTTCCCGGTCATCTATACTGAGGTGAACAAGACCGCCGGGAAGAACTATGCTGTCATCATCGACGAAGCGCACTCCTCCCAGACCGGCACCTCTGCTTTGAAGCTGAAAGCCGCCCTTGCCGACACCGAGGACGCGCTGCGGGAATACGCCGAGCTGGAAGGCAAAGCGGAGGACGAGATCGACCCGGAGGATGCACTGGTGAAGGAACTGACCTCCCACGGGCGGCACAAGAACCTGTCCTTCTTCGCCTTTACCGCCACCCCAAAAGCCGCCACGCTGGAGCTGTTTGGCACCGAGTACCCGGACGGCAGCCACCACCCCTTCCACATTTACAGTATGCGGCAGGCTATCGAGGAAGGGTTCATTCTGGATGTGCTGCAAAACTACATGACCTATTCCACCTGCTTCAAGATCGCCAAGACCATCCCGGACAACCCCGACCTGCCCGCCAGCCGGGCGGCGAAGCTTATCCGCAAGTACGAGGAACTGCATCCCTACAACATCAGCCAGAAGGCAAAGATCATTGTAGAGACCTTCCGGGAGACCACCAGCCACAAGATCGGCGGACGGGGCAAGATGATGGTAGTCACCTCCTCCCGATTGGCGGCGGTGCGGTACTTCCATGAGGTCAAGCGCTACATTGCCGAGCAGGGCTATGACGATGTGCAGATCTTAGCGGCATTTTCCGGTGTCGTACCGGACGGCGGCGTGGAGTACACGGAGCAATCCCTGAACGTCCGCGCCGACGGCAGCCACATTGCAGAGAGCCAGACCAAAAAGGAGTTCCACAACAACTTCAATGTGCTCATCGTGGCAGAAAAATACCAGACCGGTTTTGACGAACCGCTGCTCCACACCATGATCGTGGACAAAAAGTTGAAGGGCGTCAAGGCGGTGCAGACCCTCTCCCGCCTGAACCGCACCTGTCCCGGTAAAATCGACACCTTTGTGCTGGATTTTGTGAACAAGGCAGAGGACATCCGGGAGGCCTTCCAGCCGTTTTATCAGGAAACCTTTCTGGAGCAGGAGGTCAACACCGACCTCATTTACAAGACCCAGAAGGAGCTGCGGAGCTTTGCCGTCTATTCCGATGCAGACGTGGAAGCCTTTGCCAAGGAGTATTTCCGCAGCACCAAGCAGGATAAAAACGCCGTGGGCCACATGAGCAGCGTCTTGAAGCCGGTGGCAGACCGCTACAACCAGAAAACGCAGGCCGAGCGGTACCAGTTCCGCCGCCTGCTGCGCAGCCTTGTCAAGTGGTACGGCTACGTTTCACAGGTGGCGCGGATGTTCGATGAAGAGCTGCACAAGGAGAACGTATTCTGCGCTTACCTGCTCAAGCTGCTGCCGCCGGACGAGGTTTCTCCGCTGGATCTGGAGGGCAAATTGCAGCTGGAGTATTACAAGCTGCAAAAGACCTTTGCCGGTGCCATCGAGTTGGAACACGCCAAGGGTGTCTATGAGCCGGTCATCCAGAAAGGTGCTCTCGGCCATGACCCCAAGGAGCCGCTGGACGAGATCATTTTGAAGATCAACGAGAAGTTCAAGGGCGAGTTCACCAACGCCGACCGGGTGCTGCTTACCGCCCTGCATGACCGTCTGCTGGCCGACCCGAAGCTGGCAAAGCTGGCGCGCAGCTCCGACCCGCAGATCTTTACCGAGAGCATCTTCCCCAAAGCCTTTGACACCGCCGCACAGGACAGCTATCTTGAAGCGCAGGACACCTTCTCTTCCCTGTTTGAGGACACCAGCAAGTATAAGGCTATTATGTCGGCATTGGCAGAGTGGCTGTATGGGGAATTCCGCAAGAAATAAAACCGTTTTCCTTTTTGTTTGCTTAAAACAGCCTGCATCCACCGGATGCAGTTCAATGGTTTGGGTGTTCCCAACAAGTATTTTGCAGAGCAAAACGAGCAGATGTATATACGTCTGCATTGCTTGCTACAATGGTGTTGGTTCTGAGAAGCTCACAGCCAGTGAGCTATACAGATGCCCAAACCTAAGCTACAATGAAGATGTGCTGAGAGAACGAAGCATTGCTTGAGCTGAACGCTCGTACGCGCAAACTGTTCTCCGCCATCTCCATTGCAGCGTTCGATCGACGCAGGTTGAGTAGATGTTGCCGTACATTCGTGTCACAAAGCAAGTTGAATCGGTAATGGGCATAGGCGGAACCGGCATTAAAGGAGGTCAGAAAAATGGAAGCTGCTGTTATTACCGCCGTCGGTATTGATGTGTCTAAGAGCAAAAGCACAGTTGCGGTACGGAGACCCGGAGGCGAAATCGTACTTCGGCCTTTCGATGTCCGCCACACGAACAGTGACTTAAAAAAGCTGACATCCACACTCAAAAAACTGGGAGGCGATATTCGTATTGTAATGGAACATACCAGTACGTACTGGAGACCGATCGCGCTGACATTAAAGGAAGCAGGCTTTTTTGTTTCCGTTGTCAATGCGATGCTGATCCACGATTTTAGTGATAATACGATCCGAAAGCTGAAGACGGACCGTGCGGATGCTCTTAAAATCGCAAACTATGCGCTTACCTTTTGGGATATACTGCCCCCGTTCAATAATGAAGAAGAAACCAGGCTGCTTCTTAAAATGCAATCCAGAGCAAATGAGCGGATCACTGCGACTGCAACAGCGTTGCGGAACGGTCTGATTGCGCTGGCTGACCAAACATTTTCCGGGGTAAATATTGCGTTTGCTCCGAACACAAAAAATGCGAATGGACATGAAAAATGGGTAGATTTCTTTCTGCGTTATTGGCACAAGGATTGTGTCTGTCAATATTCCATGGAGGCTTTCACGGAATCTTATCGGGGCTGGTGCAAACGAAAAAACTACAAGTTCCGTACAGATACCGCTCACAAAATCTATCTGCTTGCACAGGAAAGCGTGGCTACTCTTCCGAAATGCGAAAGTACAAAGATGCTGATCACGCAGGCTTGCAAAAGCCTGAATGCCGTTTGCGAGGCCAAGCAAAGCACCCAGCTTGAAATGCAGCGGTTGGCTGCAATGCTCCCCGAATACGAGGTTGTGATGCAGATGGAAGGAGCCGGACCCGTTACCGGGCCTGCTCTTATGGCCGAAATTGGTGATGTTCGGCGGTTCAAAAACAAGAAAGCGTTGGTGGCCTTTGCTGGTATTGACGCACCGCCGTTCCAGTCTGGTGCATTTGAATCCAAGTCACGCCATGTTTCCAAACGAGGCTCACCGCATCTGAGGCGAACCATTTTTATTATATCGAATATTATTTTAACACGCTCAAACCCGGAAAATGCAGTTTACTGCTTTATGGACAAAAAGCGTTCCGAAGGAAAACATTATTACGTTTATACCGTCGCAGGAAGTGCGAAGTTCCTGCGGGTCTATTACGCTCGTGTTACTGAATTTCTACGGTCCCAGCCATCTTATGATGCCTATTGATGATTTCTGATGAACCATTACGATGATTTTCAGCTGACAAGCTGTGCTGTCGGCTTATTAAAGTTGCCGGATGCTTAACTGCACCCGGCAATAAATTTTTGATGATTTTTTGTTCAGGCTATTGACACTCGTTAGCAGGTTTGTTACTTCTACTATATACATTACATATAGAGCTTTTTATAATCATCCCCTCTTTTAATTATCTATATATAGTGTTGGTATATCTCTCAAAAAAAGCGGTCGAAGTGGTAACATCCCATATTTGCCGTCGATTTCGGCTCCGTTATTACTTGCGTTACCGAATATTTTGCAGTATCCTTTTGTTATCAGAAGAATTCACTAGCTTTTCTGTATTCATAGGCCTGCTCAATATTAGCGATGATCACCTTTACGCTGCTCTTTCCAACTCGCTGGTTTTCCTGTCTGTTTTCGACATATCCACGGTCCTTGAAACCACGGATGCTCTTTTCGTAGGAAAAGCCATTGTCGATCAGCATTTTTCTGAGACAATTCGGCAGGATATAGGTTTTCTTTTCTCCTGGCTCATATCTTCCGAGCCGCGGTTCTCGTGCTACTTCATTAAGATGCTTCACTTCAAAATGCTCCTGATTGGAAGCAATCCATTCCTTTACAGTATCCCATGCACGCTCTACCGCATCTGCCTTCTGCTCTTTCTTCAGTGCTTCCAGCAGTTCAAAACCCATTTCCCATGCTGCACCACATGCCTCCTCACCAGCATTAAAAACAGCCTTTGATGCAATAAAGTCCGCAAAGACAAGCACAGCAACAAATTTCAGATGAATGCTCGTACATTTTTCATAGAGCATCGCGTACATCGAAACAAACTCATCCCGGAAATTTGTATAAGCCTGCCGCAGCTTGCTGGTGCCCTTTTCCAGCTCATATTCATGGAACAGGTAATCCATAAACATTTGCCCTGCAAAGCCGTAGTTCTCCGCTGCTGTCTGATGCACTGTTCTGGCAAAGTCCGTGTCACCGATTGGTGATGCATACAGTTCCATGACGCGCGTATTTTCACCGTCCATGGAATTCTGCACCGTGATCGGTTGTTCACCAGTAGACAGAATGGTATTGCACCATGTCTGCATTTTCTGCGTACCACCGATGCGGTCACCACGCATCTTTCCAATACCATTGCCCAGCATATACATCATTCGAGACAGATTTTCATACTTCAAACTGAGCGACTGCAGCTCATCCAGTGCCAGTGGAATGTTCCGCACTGTACCTGCCGTGTGCTCGATGCCGACCGCAGTGCTATTATAGCTCCGCAGAAGCACATTAGGATCGCCGTAGATGGACACTGCTGCCTTCAGCACCGCCATCTTACCACTGCGAGAGTTTGCCCAGAGGTGGAAGATGAACGGCCGCTGTTGAAGGGGCTGCAGCAGCACAGATGCGAAGGATGTCGCCAGCATGACCCGTGCAGCCTGCATCGTGCGCAGCATTGCTGCCATCTCCATCCATTTGTCTTTGTCACCGTGCGGCATAACAGCAGCGATAATCCGATGGCTTTCCTCGCCGGCACCATCATAGGCGGCACGGCTTTCCATGTGGTAAGGGAAGAATTCCCTGTTCTTGACCCAACCCATGCGCTCGATACTGCGGTGCCGCGGAATGACGGTTTTGTTGGAAGTTTCAAAAGCTTCCATATATTTGACTGCCTCTTTAGAGGTTTCCGATGTCACCGGCAATCCCTGATTTGCATATTTTACCAGTTTGCTCTTATCCATTGCATCGCCGCGTGGAACGATAATTTTTCTCCAACGGCAATCACCATAGAAAGCCAGTTCCAGCTTTACATCTTCATCATCAACATTCCTCATTCGCCGGGAAATATAAACCGGTGCGGAAAAGGCTGATTTTGTATAGGGAACGCCATTCAGGAATTCAATGTGTCGAACTCCTTCCATATCGACTTCCCAGCCTTTCGGCACCACCAGTCCATTCAGTTCCATGCCATCCAGTTCCAATGCCTTGCAGAACTCCTGTCCGCCTTCGTGTATATCTGCCTTTCCACCAGTGGTGGTCAGCATTTTTTCAAGGTCCCGGACTCCGATCTCCAGTTTGCCATATTTTTCCTTCAGCTTAAAATACTGGATTGGCTGGTGTTCCCGTGCATAACGTACCAGCTGAAGATTCTTTTCTTCTAAAGCCTCATCAACTGTCAGCTCCTCTTCCAGCAACTTTTTTACACGTTCTTCTATAGTGTAGTATGCAAAAACGATCGTTGCCCGAACACCGCACCCCTCTTTCGGACAATCAAATCCGAAAAAGTCCCGGATATAACGGCAGGAGCATGGACGGCTCATTTTTGCAGCACGCTCGTAATATTCCTCTGTCTGGTCGTAAGAATATCCGGGATATGTCTCGCTCCTCTCATGCACTTTTTTCTGACCGTCTTCCGTAACGGCAACAATAGAGATCATCGTATGCCACATTGGCTCTGGCAGTGTTGCGGCATTTTCAATGCAATAATCAATAAAAGCACACTTTTCACACATACGTTCCGCAGGGCCGACCAAATCGCTCTCTGCATGGAACTCAACAATTTCGGTAATTCGCTTAAATTCTTTAAAAGCAGTTACCGGATAGCGGAATTCCTCGGCACTATATACCTCGCACCGTTTCGGCGGGTTGCTCTTAAAGTTCAGTGAACCCGGAGCCCGAAACATTCGAGGAACATCCTGCACATTGTCCAGTTTCCATCCCTTTTTACGCCCCTCTGCAATGACATACATACCGAACCCGGCAGAGAGTTCCCGGATCTGCTCACGCTCATCCTCGTTATGGATAATAAACGGCTCGTTCAGAGGCCAAATGGCATGCACGCCGTTGCCCGACCGCACAATGATGGAAGGCTTCAGCTTCAAACTGTTTACAAATGCAATCGCTTCTTCTTCCGTCTTCGGCAGTGCGGTTTCTTTGTGTGCCGGCCCCAGCACATCCACATCCGCCACCATGCAAACAACGGTGTGAATCTGTCCGATACCACCTCTGACACTCGATGGCAGCCCTTCCTGACGCAGTGCAACGCAATAATAGGTGTTGGCACTGGTACCCAGCACTTTAATGCGCTCCGCTGCTTTGTCCAGTTCCGTGACCGGGATATGCTCATTTCTGGAATCCGGCAGCGTCGTGATGGTAATGCATCCTTCTGTGCATTTACCATACAGCATCTGCAAAAAATCCCTCGTTGTAATATTCATAGGCTTCTCTCCACCCTGTGTTTTTAACGTGTAATCAATCTTTTTCTCTACATATCCGTACCTCCATTCTACCACGTTGCCTTTCAGACCAACGAACTTCTGAAGTTCACTTTCCTTCCGCTGCTCAAAATTAAAGGCCTTCATAAAGCGCACGATTTTCGGGCAAAATACAACCTTTTTACCGTTTCTTTCACACAATTCTCACATTTGCAGCCATTTCGATTATTTTCTCGTGAACTACAAAGCAGGCAACCTTTGCAATTGCCCATTGATCAGGGCATCTACAAAAGTCGCCTGCTTTGTTTACCTATCATCGAATCATGCTGTTGCATAGCAAATGACCAGCGGCCATTACCTCTGAACTGCAATAATTCCCTGACTTCCACTTTCTCCTTTCATCTGGCTCGGAAATAAAGGCCTTCACTATGTACACCGAAATCGGGCAAAAAGGAGACACTCTTCATGTTTCTTTCACAAAATTTTAACATTCAAAGCCTTATCCAAATCTATTCACCCTGCCCTTTATTGTACATAGCAGCTTGTGGAATAGGACGAAAAAAGCCGGTAGGCTTTCGACCTACCGGCTGTTCGTCTGTTTATATTCAGCTTTTGACAGTTTATATTATAGCACCGATTCGCTTACGATGCAATACGTTTTTTCTCCAATATAAGCCATTTTCTCCAATCAAATAGCTTTTCTCCATTTAAGCATCACTTTACTCTACTATTCATTCACCATTCTCTACTCTCCGGAACAACTACATGTCTGCAATCTCCCCGATGCACCTGTTCTATATAAGAATTCAGCGCGCCGCACGGCGGTGTTCCCTGCTTTTCGTACATCTTGTATCACCTGCCCTATGTATAAAAGCATACCATGGCAGCTAGACGGCTTCAACAAAATCTCATGCAATTCTTATGGCAGAATTGATGTTTGTGCCTGTCTGTGGTAGAATAATGATAATTATACTCTTATATGTATATCTCGAAAAATCATAAAAAGCAGGGAGATTTCAAAATGACAGATTATGCACCTGGTATGCGTGCTGTTATTCGTGACGAAGAATGGCTCATCAAAAGGATCGAAACAAACAGCCTTGGTCATCAAGTTTTACATTGCGTCGGTGTCACCCCACTAGTGAAAGATCGCGATGCCATTTTTCTCACAGATCTCGAACAGATTCAGATTGTAGATCCTGCGAGCATTCAGTTGATTGCCGACTCATCCCCATTTTTCAAACGGTCACTATTGTATTTAGAAAGTCAATGGCGGCAGCAGCTTCCCACCGACACAAATTTGCATATTGGCCACAAAGCGGCTATGGATCCCATGCCATACCAACTGGATCCTGCAAAACTTTCTTTGCAGCGTCCACGTCAGCGCATTCTAATTGCTGATACTGTCGGTCTTGGCAAAACTCTAGAGGCCGGCATTCTGATGTCTGAGTTAATTGCACGTGGTAAGGGCAAGCGAATTTTAGTTGTTACAGTAAAAAGCATGATGACACAGTTTCAAAAAGAAATGTGGAATCGCTTTACCATTCCGCTTGTGCGGCTGGATTCCAACCGAATCCAAAAGATTCGAGCCAGTCTGCCTTCCAACTACAATCCTTTCTTTTACTACGATAAAACAATTGTTTCCATCGACACCTTAAAACGCGATGTGGAATACCGTACACATTTGGAAAAAGCATATTGGGACATTATCGTTATTGATGAAGCGCAGAATGTTGCCGAACGTGGTGACCATCAAGCACAGCGTTCTCGCCTTGCAAAACTGCTTGCCAACCGCAGCGATACCATGATCATGCTGTCGGCCACCCCACACGATGGCCGTGCCAAAAGTTTTGCTTCCCTGATGAATATGCTGGACCCGACTGCCATTGCAGACCCTGAAAATTATACCCCGGAAGACATCAGGGGTCTGTGTATCCGCCGCTTTAAAAGCGATGTCAAAAATCAGGTCAACGGCTCGTTTCTTGAGCGGCAGGTGACATTGGAACATTGTCACGCCTCTGCACAGGAGGAATATGCCTTCGACCTGCTTGCTGAAATGCAGCTGGAAATGGATGCTGGCAAAGCCAAAAGCTCTGGACGTCTGTTCAAAACAAGCTTAGAGAAATCTCTCTTTTCTAGCCCAGCAGCCTGTCGCAAAAGCATCGAGGCCCGCCTGAAAAAGCTCTATAAAAAATATACGGCAGATGATATTTCTGATATTCGCTTGTTAGAAGAGTTGCATACTGCTCTGGGACAGGTCACGCCCGAAAACTTCATGCGCTATCAAAAACTGCTGGAACTTTTGCGTAGCGATTCCTACGGATGGAACCCCAAAGATCCTGGTGACCGCGTTGTGATCTTTACCGAGCGCATCGAAACCATGAATTATCTGGCGGAACATCTGCGGACTGATTTGGGGCTGAAGTCCTCTGCGATCCAAGAGATTTCTGGTGGTATGAGCGATGCAGAGCAGCAGCGCATTGTAGAAGATTTCGGCCGCACGGAATCTTCCACCCGCATTCTGGTCGCTTCGGATGTAGCTTCTGAAGGTCTGAATCTTCATTATCTGAGCCACCGCCTGATTCACTTTGATATTCCGTGGTCATTGATGGTATTCCAGCAGCGCAACGGCCGCATTGACCGTTACGGTCAGCAAAAACGCCCTGATATCCGCTATCTGCTCATTGAGAGCAATAACAAACAGATCAAAGGTGATATGCGTATCATCGAGATTCTGATTCAAAAAGAAGAGCAGGCACTGAAAAATATCGGCGATCCTGCCTTACTGTTGGGCAAGTTCAATGTGGAAGAGGAAGAAACGGTGATTGCGGAAGCCATCGAATCCGGTTCTGACGCAGATACATTTGCTCAGAGTCTAGATGCCGATGCGCAGGAATTCAACCCCTTTGAAGCTTTGATGGCCGCTGCCTCAGAAACAGAGGAGACTGCTATTGAGCAGCTTTCAGAAACTGTTTCCGACGAAACATTGTTCACCGATAAGGAATATCTGGAGCAAGCTGTGCAATACCTTAATCAGACTGACAGCAATCCAGTTCAGGAACTGCAAACGGTTTCTGGCCTAGATATCCGGTTAACCCCGGAAATGGAGCGCCGTTTGCGTGCGCTTATACCGGAAGAAGCCATGCCGCAAGGAGAAACACTGCGCCTTTCGGATGACAAAGCCTTCTGCATGGAGCAGATGCGCACCAGCATGCAAAAGAACATGGATGAGGCGGCATGGCCGTCCTCGCAGTATTTGTGGAAGCTGCACCCGATTTTCTCTTGGGTCAATGATAAGGCCGGGCTTTTGTTCAAACGCGCAGAAGCTCCCGTTCTGGGTCTGCCCGGCGTTTTGTATCCCGGTGAAGCGTTGTACATCGTTTCCGGCAGTGTTCCCAACCTGAAATCCACGCCGCTCATCGATGAATGGTTTGGTCTGCTGTATCGGGATGGGCAATTCATTCAGCGACTTTCCATGGAGGAGGTTGTCCAGAAAGCCGGACTGCGTAGCGCACGTATTCCCAACACAAACTGCATCACGAACCAAAGCATCGTTGCTGCAAGCAGCTTGTTGCACGATGTAGTCACGCAGGCAAAGACCTATCTCACAGAGCGATACCAGCAGTACCAGGCAGAGATGAACCCCAAGCTGGATGCAGAGGTGGATAAGCTGATTGAACTGCAGGAAAAACACAAGGAGTACTATCAGTCCACCCTATTTGAACATGAACGTCAACTGCAGGAGCAGGAGCGCCGGGTGGACAAACTGTTTGATGATTTTACGAACTGGGTAAAAGAAACCCTGACGATTCAAAACAACCCATATATTCGCATCGTATCCGTCCTGATGGGGGTATCCGAATGAGCATCGATCTAACCGGTATCACAAATAAAAACGAATATTATACCAACCACTATTTTTCGACCATCTTTGAGGAAAATGCAGGTGAGGCCATCACTGCCTGGGCTCAGGCTGCAAAGTCATCCGAAGAGATCCGCACACCTTGGGCACAGCTGCGACAAAACGCCCGACAGTTCTATCCCTTGCACGACCGCTACGCAGGCGGTGCATTGAATTTGCAGCTTCTGGCTGCGATTCGCACGATGGCAGACCGTTACCTGGCTTCTCTTGGGTATCCAGAAGCTGCCCCGGAACTTGTCCCTGTAGATGCTTCTCTGCCTGTTCCCGTTTATTTGGAAATGAAAAAGAGCAACGGTGCACCACTGCTATGGGTCATGCTCTCTGCTTCCAGAGAATCGGATGCCGGTATTCTGGAAAGCAATGTCTTTGACGGTAACATTGCAGAGGAAGATGCCTTCGGTGCCGTCCACAACGATGACCTGCTGGAACTGAAAAATGAGGATCTTGCCACACAGATTCTGTTCGGTGCCGCAGAGCCGCCGCGTTTTCTTCTGTTTATTTCGCTGAATCAGATTGCACTGATTGACCGGAACAAATGGAGTGAAAAACGCTATTTGCAATTCGAATTAGAAGACATCTTTTCTCGCTTGGAACTCACAACCCTGCAAGCCATGGTCGTCCTACTGCATAAAGATTCCCTCTGCCCGGAAGACGGTTCTATTCTTCTAGATGAGTTAAACGAGCAGAGTCAGAAAAATGCTGCGGGTGTTTCACAGGATTTAAAATATGCCCTGCGTGAATGTATCGAACTTTTGGGCAATGAAGTCCTCCACGACATGCGAACCCGGCAGAAAATTAACCTAGAAGAGCATCCCGTGGATGCCGGACAGCTGACACTGGAATGCCTGCGCTATATGTATCGGATGCTGTTCATACTGTTCATTGAGGCGCGGCCAGAATTGGGCTATGCTCCCATCCGTGAACTGAGTTATCTGAAAGGTTACTCGTTGGAAAGTCTGCGGGATATCGCCGACGCTGTCCGAGATGATGTGGATGAAGTGGGCGATGGCTATTATCTACATGAAACGCTGGCAAAACTTTATGACCTGATTTATAACGGTTATCCGGAAACGGAAGCCGAATTTCAAAAAGTAACCGGTGCCGACAGTATACACGATGTTTTTTTGATTGCTCCGCTCAAGGCGCATATCTTTGACCCGGAGTACACCAAGTTGATCAATGCTGCCAAACTGCGCAACAGCTGCATGCTGCGTATTATCGACTTAATGAGCCTGACACGTGCCTCCGGCAAACGCAATAGCCGCCGGGGGCGTATTTCCTACGCCAATTTGGGCATCAACCAAATGGGCGCGGTATACGAAGCTCTGCTCTCCTACCGTGGCTTTATCGCACAGCAGGATTTATACGAGGTCAAACGCGCCGGAGTTGACTTCAATGAACTGGATGTCGGCTATTTTGTTTCTGAATCTGATTTGGCACAATATACAGAAGAGGAACGCGTCCGCTATGCGTCTGGCAACAAAAAGGGCAAGTTGCGCATGTATGCCAAAGGCACATTCATCTACCGCTTGGCTGGCCGCGAACGGGAAAAATCCGCTTCTTACTATACGCCGGAAGTTCTAACCAAATGCCTTGTCAAATATGCCCTGAAGGAATTGCTGAAAGACAAATCTGCGGATGACATTCTGCATCTAACCATTTGTGAACCTGCCATGGGCAGCGCAGCATTCTTGAATGAAGCGATCAATCAGCTTGCAGAAGCCTATATTTCTCGTAAAGAGCAGGAAATCGGAGAGATCATCGGCTACGAAGAACGTTTTAACCAGCTGCAAAAGGTCAAAATGTTCATTGCCGACCGCAATGTATACGGCGTTGACCTGAACCCTGTGGCCGTGGAACTGGCCGAGGTTTCTCTGTGGCTGAACACCATTTATCCTAATGGATTTGTGCCATGGTTCGGTACCCAGCTGGTCAACGGCAATTCCCTGATTGGTGCCCGGCGGCAGTGCTACCGCGTGAGTTCCCTGCAAGCCACCAGCAAAGGTCTGCGCTGGTATGAAAAAGCCCCGGAACGTGTTCCCCTTGGCACCGAACGCAAGCGCGGCAAGTTGTCCACACAAATCTATCATTTTCTGTTGGGCGACCCCGGTATGTGCAGTTATACCGACAAAGTCATCAAACAGCTGGAGCCTGCAAAAATCAAGTTTTTGAACACCTGGAACAAGGCATTTACTGCTCCTTACTGTGACGATGATATCGAAACGCTGAAAAAACTCTCCAAGACGATTGACAAGCTCTGGAAAGATCAGATTTCTCTGCGTCAGCAACTGAAGCAGCAGACGCACGACAGCCTGTCTGTGTTCAAATTCAATGATGATGAACCGGACTCCCATACTTCCATCCGCACCAAAGATCAGATGCTGCGCACCATGTACCGTTCCGAGAATGCCAAAAATGCCGGTGCTTATGCCCGCCTGAAATTTGCGATGGATTACTGGTGCGCTCTATGGTTCTGGCCCATTGACAAGGCTGATCTTTTGCCCAGTCGCAGCGAATTTCTAAATGATATGTACATGATCTTGGTGGGGCTGTACTCCACCAACAGTGATTCCCAGCAGCTTTCCATGCTAGAAGATGCAGACGAAGAAGATACTGACATCCTGCTTCAGGTCAACTTGGACGAACTGTGCGCCCTTTTGCCCCGGCTGAAGCTGGCTCGCACGATTGCACAGCAAAATCACTTTATGCATTGGGAACTGGAGTTTGCCGATGTGTTTGCCGAGCGCGGCGGTTTTGACCTGATGATCGGTAACCCGCCGTGGATCAAGATCGAGTGGAACGAACAGGGCGTGCTGGCGGATGCCAATCCCATGTTTGCTGTAAAAAAACTGACCGCTACCCAGACCACCCACGAACGGCAGACGGCACTGGAAAATGCACATACGCACAGCATGTATTTTGCAGAGTATGAAATGCTTTCCGGCGAACAGAACTTTTTGAACGCCGTGCAGAATTATCCTGCCCTGAAAGGACAGCAGACGAATCTGTTTAAATGTTTTCTTCCACTCTCGTGGGAGAAAACGAATGAAAGCGGCATTGCCGCTTTCGTACACCCTGAGGGCGTCTACGACGACCCGAAGTGGACCACCATACACAATTTAGTCTAAATGTGTATGGTGGTCCACTGATGGTGTCGTTCGACACCATCAGTAACCTCTACGATGCTAAAAGCATCGCAGAGTGTTACCAAGGCGAAGCCTCCGCGCCGATTCCAGGCATCAAGGATGCCAATGGCGACTGGAATATTACCGGCCATCCTGACCGTATTATTCATGTTACGCAGCGTGAATTGGAAGTTTTTGCCAGATCGTTTGATAACAATGATAAGTGGCAGCAGGCACGGCTTCCCGTTTTGCACGTTCGAAGTTTAATTGGAGCCTTAAGTTGCATCGCAAGTCAGACGCAGTACATTTCTGATATAAAAACCGAAATTTTTGGCTCCGAAATGTGGCATGAAACAAATGCACAAAAAGATGGCACTATGGTTCGAAATGTACATTTTCCAGAAAGTCTTACTGATATGATTATTTCCGGACCTCATATTGCAGTTGCAAATCCTTGTTTCAAAACATCTCGAAGCATTTGTCGCCTTAACTCCGATTATGATAATATAGACTTAACTTCGATATCCGATTCATATTTACAACGTTGTAATTATCAGCCATATTGTGCGCCCGAAGAATATGAGGAACGTGCACCACTAACCCCATGGAATTGTAAAAACTATTACAGCTACCGCATTGCTATGCGAAATATGTTTAATCAAGGCGGAGAACGAACCTTAATGTCTGCCATTATTCCGCCGAAAGTCGGCCATGTTCACGCTGTTTACGAACTCGGCTTCAAAAATGATGTTGACACAGCACTAATGAGTGGTCTGATGGAATCTATTCCGTATGATTTCTACATAAAAGCAACTGGAAAGGGCTCTGGAGGCATCGGCGTTTTAGGCGGCCTTCCGATTATCCGCAGTATTTATAGTATCCGTATCATCCTTACCACTTTACTGCTTAATTCGCTCAATGAATATTACGCTCCCCTTTGGAAAAAATGTTGGAATGTTGTCTGGCCTTTCACTACTTGGTCCAAATCCGACCCTCGCCTCTCCCCTACTCGCTTTACTTCTTTGACCCCGGAGTGGACATGGGACACACCCCTGCGCACAGACTATGAACGGCGGCAGGCTTTGGTAGAAATTGATGTACTTACCGCCATGGCACTGGGCATGACCCTGCAGCAGCTCAAGACCATTTACCGCATCCAATTCCCGGTACTGCAGAGCTATGAGGCCGATACTTGGTATGATGCCAACGGTCGCATCACCTTTACCAATAACCGCAGCCTGACCGGTGTAGGCTTCACCCGCCCGGAGTGGGAAAATGCCGGTGCTGTGCAGCCAATCAAGCGCGGCGATGCTCCATGGGACGGTATTATGAATCATGCTCCGGCCGGTTATGTGTTTGCCCGTACCATTACGGATGACACCATGCCTGGCGGCCCGGTACAGCGCACTATAGAATACGCCGCTCCCTTTGAGCGCTGCGACCGGGAGCAGGATTACGAAACCGCGTGGAAGTTCTTTGAGGAAAAGTATAAAGAATAATAGGCCTATAATTTGATTGGAGGCATCAAGTTGTCCAAGAAAAAAGAATGTTCCAACCTTGAAACACGCACTATGAATGTCACCATGTCCCAAGATGACTTCAAAAAATTAGATAGCGGTGAACTGCGCTCCAATCATGGACTCCGCGATAGTTCTGGTCATATTAAGGCTTCTCTTGATATTTCTTATATTTCAGAAAATGAACTTTCTCAACGTGAGGCAGTCCGCACGGAAACCGTATATAAAGAGTCTCCTGTCTCATCCCCCATGGCGCAGGCTCTTGTTCGTGCTACTGGAGCCACAATGGAAATTTGGGGTGACATCCTTAGCGACCCAGAAGTTAAAAAGTCCGTTTCTGACCTTATTCACGTACTCTGGCACTATAAAGTACAACCAAAAATTCAAGATACTATTGATAGAATCAAAGGCATCTCACAACCGCAACCCCCTCTCTCTGAACAAGTTTTTCAAACAAAAGCAGAACAAATTCTATCTTCACAAACTATTGTTCCGGATTCAAAAGATACTTCATTTGAGCCTATTCCTGTCACAAATGAACAGGCTGCATTTTTGTTAGCCAAGACTAAAGAATCCGCATCCGAATTAACCCGATTGATTTATCTTCTTTCCAATATCGTAGTCAAGGATGATGTAACAGCCGAAGAATACAGTCTGGAGCAATCTTATATTAAAGAGTTGCTCAGTGAATCCTCTGTGTCAACGATGACTTTTCTTCTCCAAAATCGCCAACTTGGTATTATTGACGATAAAACTGCACTTCTTTTTTCTGATGTTCTTGAGGGATATGTCAGTGACGGTCAACAGCGCATTCCTCTCCCCATCGACAAGATATCCAATCAATAATTATAGGAGTATATTGCGATATGTTACCCTCAATTCTTGCCAGCCAGCTTGAAAAAGGCATTGGTGATTACATCGAAACCACATTTCCTATGAGCAACGCTCCCTTCAAAGGTTCCGTTGCAGAAATGCTTGCTCAGAAGGGCTCTGTTTATCATGAGCCTTATCTTGCCGTGCGTCTGCCCTTCCGTATTGCAAAGGAAATGCCAACCTGCTTTGAGGCAATTCACCCTGCATATCTTCCCTATGTTCATCAGCAAAAAGCGTTTGAACGGCTGACTGGAAACGATGGTCGTTCTACATTGGTTGCCACCGGCACAGGCTCCGGCAAAACTGAATGCTTCTTGTACCCCATTCTGGAATACTGTTACCAGCACCGTGGGGAGTCTGGCATCAAGGCACTGATTATTTACCCCATGAATGCCCTTGCCACCGATCAGGCCAAGCGAATCGCAGAACTAATTCATAACAGCCCCGAATTGCACGGCAATGTAACTGCCGGTATGTATGTTGGCGGTCTGGAACGCACTCCGTCCCGCACCATGAGTGAGCATGGCATCATTACTGACCACGAGACTCTGTTGAACAGTCCGCCGGATATCCTGCTAACCAACTATAAAATGCTGGACTATCTGCTTGTGCGCCCCAAAGATGCCCTGCTTTGGAAGCAGAATAATCCAGAAACGCTAAAGTACATTGCAGTGGATGAGCTGCATACCTTTGATGGTGCACAAGGCACCGACCTTGCCTGCCTGCTGCGCCGTCTCAAGCGCCGCCTTGGCATCTACGATGGGTATCTGTGCTGTATCGGCACCTCTGCTACCATGGGTTCCAAGGAAAATAACGGTGCCATCCTGAATTATGCCGAGGAGATCTTTGGCGAGCCATTTGAACGAGATGCCGTCATCACCGAGGATCGGCTCAGTGCCGATGAGTTTTTTGCTGGACAGTCGACCTCATTCTTTGCCTTGCCTTCCGCAGATCAGACTGCACAGCTGGTAGCTCTTGCCGAAGAGGACGCTCCTTCCGCCTATCTTCAGTGCGCGGTAAAGGCATGGTTCCCGGATTTTTCGCAGGACGTTCTATCCGACAGTGGCCGCATTGAACTGGGCCGGGTTCTTCTGCAGCATGTATTCCTACAGTCTGTTCTACACCTAACGGAGGGCAATTACTATCAGGTTTCCCGCATTGTGGAAGCGTTGGCACCACATTATCCGGCACTGAATGAATTATCCGATGCTTCTGCCGCGCTCAACTCGCTCTTTGCACTGGTTTCTCATGCGCGCACCGGTAAGCCGCGAAAATTACGCCCGTTCCTGAATGTACAGGTGCAGCTTTGGATCCGGGAACTGCGGCGCATCGTTGCCAAGGTCGATGCGGAGCACATCACTTATAAAATTGCGCATGATCTGAACCGACAGCAGGCCAAACAGCACCTGCCCGTCGTCAACTGCCGTGACTGCGGCATCACCGGCTGGGTCACGATCCTGAACGAGCGTCAGAACGCCACCATTGTCAATCTTGAAGCGTTTTACAACCAATATTTTAAAGCAGATGAAAAAGTCGTGATGCTTTTCCCTCATCCGCATGAAAATGTTCCCACCGGAATGCTGCCTGGACGCATCTGTCCAGACTGCCTGCAGGTAAAACTGGGGATCGACGGCAGCAGCGAATGTGCCAGCTGCGGCACCCGCATGGTGGACATTCTGATTCCCAGTCCGATTCGGACAACCGGCCCGAAGCAGCATAAGCAGTACATCTGCCCCTGCTGCGGCAGCCGCCGGGGACTTTCTCTGATGGGTGTACGCAGTGCCACGGAGATCAGTGCCAGTATTTCTCAAATGTTCGCTTCCCGCTTCAACGATGATAAAAAGACGCTTGCCTTTTCCGATAATGTGCAGGATGCTGCTCATCGCGCTGGATTTTTCAATTCCCGCACCTGGCGGTTTGGTCTGCGCACGGCAATTCAGCGTTATTGCGCAGAATGTGGTTCAGGTCAAAGCCTTGCTGATTTTCAGGCCGGGTTTGTGGATTACTGGCACCTGCACATGACCGATGAAGAATTTGTCAGCTTTTTTATTCCGCCCAATCTAACCTGGAAGCGTGCATACGAAGAAATGACGCAAAATCGTAAGCTCAGCGATGACAAGCAGGCGCATATTTTGATGCATGAGATTGAGCAGCGCATCCAGTATGAAATCATGCTGGAATATGGTCTTACCAGTAAAATTGGACGCACTCTGGAACGGTCGGCTTGCTCTGTTCTTTCCTTTTCTCCTGAGGATATTGAGCAGATTGCTGCAGCTGTCCAGCTGCGTGTTGTTAACGAACTGGGTATCATGTCTCGGGAAGACCGCATAATCTTTCAGCGCATGGTCATCGGTTGGCTGAATCTACTCCGGTGCAATGGTGCTTTTAAAGATGTTGTTTTTGATGAGTACACCATCAATGATGGCAAAAGCTATATGCTTTCAAACGACCGCAATCGCTGGCTGCCCGGTCAACAATCCGGGCGTAATATTCCTCGTTTTATAGCTGAATACCTTGGAAAAAGCCATCCTACTTCTGAGTTTGATTTACCATCTTCGCGCCGTTACACAGACTGGATTGCTTTCTGCTGCACAGAATCAATTCTTGACGAGCTCAATTTCCGTGCTATCAGCAAGCTGATTCTGGAAGAATCTGTGAAGAACGGCATTGTCGTATCTGTGCCTTCTTCCGCAAACTATAAAGTCTATGGCCTGAACAAGAGCCGTGTCTTCCTTACAAACGATGTTATCCAGCTGCGCTGCGAACATTGCGGTGCGGTGTATTCGTTTTCTGCCGAAAGCCTGCCGCTGTGGGAAAATGCGCCCTGTCCTCGGTCTGCCTGTGGCGGTAAACTTGTCGAATATAAATCATCCGGCATCAATTACTATGGCCGACTTTACAGCACCGGCGATCTGGCGCGCATCAATGCACGGGAGCATACTGGCCTGCTTGAACGCCCAGATCGTGAGCAACTGGAGAAGGATTTTAAGCGTAGCAAGGAAAATCGTTCCAACTGGGACCCCAATGTTCTCTCCTGTACCCCCACTTTGGAAATGGGTATTGATATTGGTGACCTTTCCACGGTCATCCTGTGCAGTATGCCGCCTGCACAAAGTCAGTTTCTGCAGCGTGTTGGCCGTGCCGGACGCAAAGACGGCAATGCTCTGACCTTGGCAATTGCAAATGCGCGGCCACATGACCTCTATTTTTACGCAGATCCTTTAGAGATGATCTCCGGTTCGGTCACACCACCAAAAATCTTCCTGCGCGCTTCCGCTGTATTGGAACGGCAGTTCATGGCTTTTTGCATGGATTCTTGGGTGCGGAAAGGCATTCCTGATGATGCTATCCCCGATAAGGTCGGTATTATTCTGAAGAAACTGGATGCGCGGCCTTCCGATATGTTCCCTTTCAATTTTCTCAACTACGTGCAGAGTACACTTTCCCGGCAGATCAACTCTTTTGTCCAGATGTTTTCCGCTTATCTGGACGAAAGCTCCAAGGAAGAGCTGCAAATATTTGCCCGCGGCACTGGAACCACAGAAAGTTCCATGCACATTAAAATTCTGGATGCCTTTGAAAGTTTGAAGAAGCAGCAAAACAGCCTGCACAACAGCGTAAATTCCCTGAAGGTCATGATCCAGCAGCTGGAAAACAAGCCCAAAGACAGTTCTTACGACGAAGAGATCAAGGAACTCAAGGGCGAGGAAGCGGCTCTATTGACCGTTTTGCAGGAGATCAGCAAAAAGAACGTTTTCAACTTCTTGTCCGATGAGGGATTGCTGCCCAACTATGCTTTTCCGGAGGCTGGGATCATTCTGCGGGCGGTTCTCTACCGAAAGTCCGATGAGGAACTTCCGTCTGCCCGAAAAAAGTATGAAAAGCTCGTCTATGAATACAACCGCTCCGCTTCCTCTGCCCTCAGTGAGTTTGCACCGAGCAACAGTTTCTATGTGGATGGTCGCAAACTGACGATCGATCAGGTAGACCTGACAACTGCTCAGAGTGCCCTTTGGCGTCTGTGTCCAAACTGCTCTCATGCGCAGCTTGAAACAGCTGGCCGGAACACAGCAGCCTGTCCTCAATGCGGAAGCCCCGCTTGGGCCGATTCCGGTCAGATGCGCAACATGCTGAAAGTGCAGATGGTCTACTCTAACATGGACTACGCCAAGAGCTTGATTAGTGATGAAAGCGACGACCGCTCTAATATCTTTTATTGCAAGCAGCTCCTTGTAGACGTAGATGAGGACCATGACATCTCCTGTGCCTATCGCATGGACAATGAGGAATTTCCCTTTGGTTACGAATTTGTCCGTAAAGCAACGCTGCGGGAGATCAACTTTGGCGAGAGTGACCTGACAGGTGAAAAGTTATCGATTTCTGGTGTCGAGGAAGTGCGCAAAGGGTTCCGGATCTGCAAATATTGTGGTAAGATTCAGACTGACAGCAAGCCGAATAACCACAGCTATTCCTGTAAGACACGCAAAATCCCTGCGCTCTCACAGGCCGATGCCTATGAAGAATGTCTGTTTCTGTATCGTGAATTCAGCACAGAGGTTCTCCGACTTCTGATTCCCGCTACGACGATGAACTCTTCTTCCGTCCGGATGGAATCCTTTGTTGCGGCCTTCATGCTTGGTATGAAAGAATATTTTGGCAATGTCGATCACCTCCGGGCTGCTGTCAGCGAAGTACCCGTCCCGGATGCCGACTATCGCAAACAGTATCTCGTGATCTACGATTCGGTTCCCGGCGGCACGGGATATCTGAAGCAGTTGATGCATGAAAAAGATTCTTTGATTCAGATTTTTGAAAAAGCCCTTCATGTTATGGAAACCTGCTCCTGCAAAGACGATCCGCAGAAGGACGGCTGCTATCATTGCCTATATGCGTATCGCCAGAGCCAGCAGATCGGTAATATTTCGCGTGCAACTGCCATTCGGCTGTTGAAAACGATTCTTTCCGGTAAAGACCATATCCAAAAAATCGATATGATCAGCAGTATTCCTGTAAACCCGCTGTTTGAAAGCGAATTGGAATCGCGCTTTTGGGAAGCGATCCGTCTAAAAGTTGGTGCTGCAAATATCAGTGACACCGTAAGAAACGGAAAACACAGTTATTATCTCAAACTGAAGCACTCTGCTTGGGAACTTGAACCTCAGGTTTCACTGGGTCCAAGCAACAGTGTATCCGTTCCCTGTAAACCAGATTTTGTGTTCTGGCCTGTAGCCGCGCCCGGACACAAGCCCCTAGCGGTGTTTACGGACGGCTTCCTATATCACAAGGATATCGTTTCCGATGACACCATCAAACGTGAAGCACTCCGCCGCAGTGGGCAGTTCCGGGTCTGGTCCCTGAGTTTTAAGGATGTTCAGAACGTTTTTACCCCGCAGGGGGATTACGCCACTTCTGTTTTAGCGGTCGAAAAAATGCCGCTCGGCAAGGTGATGTACCGTTCCGAAGTACGAAAGCTCCATGCAGAGGTACTTGATCCTGCAAAGCTTTCTGCGTTTGACCTCTTGATTGCCTACCTGAATCTGCCGGATGCCGAAACGATCTTCCACGCACAGGCACACGCTTATGCACTTTCTCTGCTGTATCCGGCATTCATCAAGAACAATGCGGCATTCGATCAATGGCATCAGGTCTTTCAGGATGTGAACGATCAATTGCATTTTACAGATTCCAGTTTCCGCTTTGGGCTGACCGCTTATGGAGCGTGGGTCCCTCGTGCTGTAAATTCTCATCTGGCTCTCTATGCAGGCATTTCCGCTGCATCCATGAAAGCAGATGGTGCTGTTACCGTCTTTGCCGTCCTGAACGATGACAAGAACAGCCGCACAGATAAATACGAACCGGAGTGGAACGGTTTCTGGCAGTTTTTCAATCTGATGCAGTTTGCCTCAGAATTTGCTGCCGTTTCTTCTACCGGGCTCAGGCGCATGGACTATCTCGCACTTCCTGTTTCCCAGAGCAGCTGTTCTTCGGCGGAAGCCTCTTCCACACCCGATTCCGGATGGAATTCCATCGGTGAATTGCTATTTGACGAAGATGCGAAAGCATTCGCTGCCTTGGCACAGAAAAGCGGTATCCCAGCACCTGCTGAAGATTTCATTGGATTTGAGGCAGCTGGTGCAGATGGAAATGTCATCGCAACGGTTGAAATTGCTTGGCCGGACAAGAAATTGGGATTTATGACTTTTGAACAGTCCATTGATCGAGAAAAGATGGAGCATCTCGGCTGGAAAATATACACCGCAGCCGATCTATCTGGTCTTGATTTAAGCAATCTATTGGGAGGAAAGAACGTATGACAACTGCAAAAGTTGCAATTTCCGCTGATTTTTTGACGGCCTTTGCACACCTTCCCCGTCAGGTGCAGGGAAAAGTTACCGAACTTGTCAACAAATTCCGGAATGACCCTGCTTCGCCGGGAATTCACTACGAAAAGATAAACTCTTGTATCGATAAAAAAATATATTCCATTCGTATCGATGATACCTACCGCGGCATTGTCGTTCGTCAATCCGAAGTTTATCTGCTTTTATGGGTCGATCATCACGATGAGGCCTACCAGTGGGCCGCCCGAAAACGCTGTGAAGTAAACCCGAACACCGGTTCACTTCAGGTTTTTGATGTACAAACGGTTTCCGAACCGATCGCGGCACACAGTCAGCCGCTTCTGTTTTCTGCTTTCAAAGACGCGGATCTGCTTCGGCTGAGTGTTCCTGAAGCGCTGCTGCCTTATGTCCGCAGCTTTGAAACAAAAGAACAGTTTTATCAGGCGCGATCTTCCTTCCCGGCAGATGCATACGAATATCTCGCCTGGCTTGCAGAAGGCTTTTCCATGGAAGAAGTTCTGGAACTTGCCAACGAAGAATGCAATACCTCTCCCGCAGCACAGGATTTGTCGGCAGCATTGGAACAGCCCATTACCATGCGGTCCTTTGTCGTCGTGGAAGGGGAAGATGAACTGCGCCGCATCATGGCTGCACCGCTTGAAAAATGGCGTGTTTTTTTACATCCGGCTCAGCGAAATCTGACGCAGAAAAATTACTCTGGCCCTGTTCGTGTTCTGGGTGGTGCAGGAACGGGAAAAACGGTTGTCGCTCTGCACCGCGCTAAATATCTGGCATCTCAATGCACCGGGCAGCAGCGTATTCTTTTTACGACCTATACGGCGAACCTCGCCGCAGATATTCAGGAAAATCTCCGCAAGATCTGCTCGATCGAGGAACTACGCAAAATTGAAGTCATTCATCTTGACGCATGGGTCAGCCGCTTTATGCGCGAGTCCGGCTTTTCTTTCCAGATCGGCTACGATGACGCCTTGGCTCCTATATGGGAAAAGGCGCTCTTTCTTGCAAACACGGAACTGCCTTACGACGTTTCTTTTTATCAGGAAGAATGGAATCGGGTCGTGATTTCACAGGAGGCGATTACGCGTGACCAATATCTGAAAGCCTCCCGAAACGGCCGCGGCACACGGCTGGACCGCAGAAAGAGGCTTCTTGTATGGCAGGTTCTGGACAACTACCAAAATCTGATGAAAGAGCATCAGATTCGCGACATCAATACTGCCATGTATGAGTGCACAAAACTTTTACAGGGCAGCAGTGTAAAATCGCAGTATGCCCATATCATTGTAGACGAAGGACAGGATCTAAGCGATAACGCATATCGCCTGATTCGTGCTCTGGCCGGCCCGGAACACGCAAACGATCTTTTTATCGTGGGTGATGCGCATCAGAGGATCTATCGGAATCGGCCTATCTTATCGAAATGCGGTATCAATGTCCGCGGCCGAAGCAGTATTTTAAAGATCAACTATCGCACCACAGAGGAGATTCGGCATAGTGCATTCTCCTTCTTAGAGGGCCTCTCTTTTGACGATTTGGATGAAAGTACCGATAGCGGAACCCAATGCCAATCTTTGACCCACGGAGAACCTCCTATCATTCGGAATTTCCCGGATGCAAACGCAGAATTCAACTTCATTTATACTGAAATCCGGAAGCTACAAAATTCTGGTATTTTGCTAAAGGAGATTTGCATCGTTGCGCGTACAAAGAACCTTGCAAACGATTATCTGTCCCTGCTGACAAAGGCCAGCATCCGTTCTTACGCAATCAAACGGAATCAACCTGACAATCGAAACTTTGATGGAATTCGTGTCGCAACCATGCATCGTGTGAAGGGGCTCGAATTCAAATACGTCTTTATTGCTGCCCTCAATCACCGCGTTGTTCCTCTAGCTGCTGCCATCAATCACATGGATCAAATCTCCGAAAAAGAATCCATCACATCCGAAAAATGTCTGCTTTATGTGGCTATGACACGCGCGCAAAAGGGAGTTTACATCACAAGCTATGGTACTTGCTCTCAGTTCCTACATCAATCTGACTGAAATACTTTCTATATGTAATTCCTCTACTTCTTTTTGTTGAATTTTTGGCCTACCCATGGTAATATTGAATTACCATTACAAGGAGGATTTCCTATGAAACTCACAAGCCTCTATGTGCATGACTTCAAGGGCTATAGAGAACATCAATTTGATTTGCTGGGAAAAAGCACCGTCCTTTTCGGTGTAAACGGTGCTGGCAAATCAACCGTTCTGACAGCCATTAATTATTTAATGTGGCCAGTTTTGAACCGTTTAAGCAACACTCAGGGAACTGCTTTCCGCTCCTTAAATACAGAATCTGTTCATGCTGGCTTTGGAATGATGAACCTTGGTGCTGATTTCAGCCTGGCTGGTGAAACCTTGTCTTTAAGAAAAGATTATATTAAAGCCAAGCCCGGAAAAGCACCACGAGTAATTCCATACAAGGATTTATACGATTCTTTTGTTGAAAAATTTACAGCAACTTATCTCTCTGAGGGATCAGAAAACAATATGCCCATTTTCGTCAATTATGGAACCAATCGTTCCGTCCTTGACATTCCTCTTAGAATTCGTACCAATCATGAATTTTCGCAGCTGGCAGCTTTAGAGCGAGCCAGCGAGAATGAATTGGATTTTCGTTCCTTTTTTGAGTGGTTTCGCAATCAGGAAGACATCGAAAACGAAACAAAAACAGAAACCAAAAATTTCGATTATGAGGATGTTTCTTTAGGGTGTGTCCGCACAGCTGTCTGTTCTATGTTGGATAATGTCTCCGACCTAAAAGTTAAACGTAGTCCCCTGCGCATGACAGTCAAGAAGAATGGTTTAGAAATGCGCGTTGATAATCTTTCTGATGGTGAGAAATGTACCCTCGCTCTCTTTGGTGACTTAGCTCGTCGTATTGCTCTGGCTAACCCTTCTCGCAGCAATCCACTTGAGGGAGAAGGTATTGTACTCATCGATGAGATTGAACTTCATATGCACCCTTCTTGGCAGCGAAAAATTCTCGGTGCATTAAAAAGTACTTTTCCGAACATTCAATTTATCATCACAACGCATTCTCCTCAAGTGATAAGCGAAGTAGATGACAGTTACAATCTTTTCGGTCTGAAGCAGGAAAATGACGATGTAATCGTTAAACCCTATAATGTGCATGGATGGGATACCAACGGAATTCTGCATAGCGTAATGCATACCACTGAGCGTCCCGAAAATGTTGTAAGAGCATTTGAAGCATTCGATAGCGCCATCGAATGTAACCTTGAAGAAGCATCTAAAATTCTTCAGTATCTGAAAGAAACTGTTGATCCCAACGATCCAAAGTTGACAGAGTGTGAAGTTCGTTTCGATTTGGAGAATCGCTGAGGATTAACTATGATTAAAATCAATAAAGGTATTGAGCCTGTAGAGCTTACGAAATACAAACAACAGCCTAATGCATCCTACCGAGATATGCATGGTGCTCCCTCAGGAAAAAGTAATTCCGATGGAACTCCCATCGATGTTTATACTATAGTTCTGAATCGTCTAATTCAGGAGCAAGGGTGTATTTGTGCTTATTGCATGTGTCGAATTCCAGAAAAAGGAAAGAAAGCAACGATTGAGCATATTGACCCACAGAGTGCCACTTCTGAAGAGAAAGCCTTAGATTATCGGAACATGCTTGCTGTATGTAATGGAAATCGTGATGCTCACAATGACAAAGAAAAATCCTGCGATGCACATCGCAAAAATGCTCCTTTAAGCGTCAATCCATTAAAATCAGATACATTATCTTCTCTCAAATATCTATCCAATGGCGAAATAACTGCCTCTGACGATACTATTAAGAAAGACCTCTGTGATACTCTCAATCTAAACTGCTCAGAAAGACGCATCCCGGAAAACAGAAAGGCCGCCTTAACTGCATACCTTCGGGTCTTTGTCGCCAAACATCCCACCGGCGATATTAAAGAATCTTGCCGACGGGAGTTAGAAAAATATCAACAGGAATCCCCCAAAATGCCATACGTTGGTATTATTTTGGATTGGCTTACTCGCCATACCCAATAGTATACCTCTTACATCTCTTATTGAGCATTGGGGCAGTGGTATTCCGTGCATCATGGGAAAAGTCAAAGCCTATGGTCTTCGAGATCCAGAATTTATCGGCGGTGAAGTTGATTTGCGTATCAATATCTATCGTAACCAACTGAATGCCGCCAGTGCTGCTCAGGACATTCCTCAGCATATGTGAGTGCCGACAAACAATGAGCAGTGCCGAGAAAGTGCCGACAAATGAACAAGAGCGGCAAATTTACAACTATGTCCTCGAAAACCCATCCATTACAACTACCCAAGCTGCTACTTTGTTAAACATCGGGCAGCGTCGCGCACGAAACCTTTTGATTAAAATGGTAGATGATCGGTGGCTAAATAAGGAAGGTGCTTCTCGCAGCACTGTTTATGTAATCAACCATGACACTGTGTAATGTTCCTCTGTTCCCCAGAACGACCGCTCAATCTGCTCTTTCCTCCCCTTTCCCTCACACCCACATCGCATTGTTCCCAAGAACGAAGCCTGAAAATGTACGATTATGACATCAATTTGCAGGTGTCGAGCCATTGCGAATGTATCACGGCATTAACCCGCATGAAATCTTGATTTCTAGCACTTTCAAGGTTTGAAGAGCAGTAATTTTCCATCTTTGAACCGGCTCCAGATCTGCCAGAATAATCTTCACCGTCTCATAGAACTGCGAACAAGAAAACCGCCCTGCCGTATAGCTACGACAGAGCGGTTTTCTGCTGTATGGACTCGAAGGGAGTCGAACCCTCGACCTTTCGGATGCGAACCGAACGCTCATCCCAACTGAGCTACGAGCCCTCAACTGTCCTCTGACCACTAGAGCCAGAGGACATCGTTCATTTTGACTTTATTATTTTACTGCTTCTGGAATCATTTGTCAAGAGTTTCTACCTTCCGGCGAAGCAGACTCATGGGGGCCAGCTCCGGGGTGGGGATGGTGTACTTTTCCATGGCGTGGGGGGTGGATTCCACGCTCTCCCCTGCCTCGTTTTTGATCCACTCCGGGTGCAGCGGGATGCTGCGGCCATCCGGGCAGAGCACCTCCAGCGTGTCCCCAAGGCTCCATTTGCCGCGCTGCTGGCAGGAGGCAACACCATTCTCCCAGCTTTCCACAGTGCCCACAAACTCCCACTCACGGATATAAGTAGCGCTGTCGGTTGCCTGACGGGCCTGCTCGCGGCCAAAGTAGAAGCCCGGGGAGTAGTGCCGGTGGCTGGTACGGGTCAGCTCAGCCAGAGCGTCATCGCTCAGCTCAAAGTTATCGTTGAGAGGGTCGGCCAGATACTGATCCAGAGCCTTGCGGTAGGCGGCGGTGACGCTGGCGACATAGTAGAACGTCTTGGCGCGGCCCTCGATCTTCAGGCTGTCCACACCTGCCTTGCAGATGAGGTCGATGAAGGGAGCGGTGCACAGATCGTTTGCATTGAGGATATAGCTGCCGTTCTCATTTTCGCCGATCTCATACAGCTGGCCCGGGCGGGTCTCCTCGCTGAGGTAATACTTCCAGCGGCAGGGCTGGGCGCACTGGCCCCGGTTTGCATCCCGGCCTGCCATGTAATTGGAGAGCAGGCACCGGCCCGAAATGCTCATGCACATGGCTCCGTGGACAAACGCCTCGATCTCCAGCTCCGGCGGGGTCTTATCGCGCAGGGTGGCGATATCCTGCAGGCTCATCTCACGAGCAAGCACCACACGCTTTGCACCCATGTTGTAAGCGGCACGCGCAGCGGCCCAGTTGGTGATGCCGGTCTGGGTGGACATGTGGACATCGATCTCCGGGGCGAACTGCTTACAGGCTTCCAGCACGCCCAGATCGGCCACGATAAAGGCATCCACACCGGCGGCAGCAGCAGCCTTGATGGCTTCGGGCAGGCGGTCAGCTTCCTCATTGGTGGGCAGCGTGTTCATGGTCAGATAGACCTTGCGGCCGCGGGCATGGGCATAGATCACACCCTCGGCCAGCTGCTCCGGCGTAAAATTGGCAGGAGCCGACCGCATACCGAACTCCGGCAGGCTGCAATAAACAGCGTCTGCTCCATAGTTGATGGCATAACGCAGGCGCTCCAAGTCGCCTGCCGGGGCCAGCAGTTCCGGGATCTGTAACATAAAATCGTCCTCTCTTTTTAACACCCTCTCTGTCATCGCTGATGCGATGCCGCCTCATCGGATCGGTTTCTGCAAACCTGACTCCGGAGCCGCAATTGGCTCGCCCCTTGGGAGAGCTTTCAGCATAGCGGAATGAGAGGGACTTACTTCTTCAAACTCTGATTGACTTCAGCCGCTTTCCGGCAGTTGGCCTGATGTTCAGAATAGGTCTTGGCGTAATAGTAGTGGCCGGAAAGGTCCGTAACAAAGAAATAGCAGTCCCTGACTTCCTCATCGCACTGAGGTGCCAGAGCAGCCTGGATCGCGGCAAGGCCCGGGTTCGAGATGGGCCCGGCGGGCAGGCCGGTGCAGGTGTAGGTATCGTAGGCATTCCGGATGTTCTCGGGGATATCCTCCCAGCCGCCATAATACGGAGCCACCCAGTTCCAGAGGTAGTTGTTGTCCTCATCGCTCTGGACATAGCTGGAGGTGTTGCTCTGGAGCTTGGGGTAGGGCGATCCCTCAGCCAGACGGTTGCGGAACACCTGCGCCACATTGGAATCCTGATCGTTGCCCGCTTCCTCCTGCACAAAAGAGGCCAGTGTAATGACCTCGGGCAGGGTCAGCTCCTGCTTTTCCAGTTCCTTGTACATCTCGTCCGTAAACTGTTTATCGAAGTGTGCATAGAACGTTGCAACATAATGATGCACGGTATCGTCCGTCAAAAACTCATAGGTGTCCGGAAAGAGGTAGCCCTCACACTTCATAAAGCGATTGGGGGCATCGTCCGGGACATACTGCCAGAAGGTGTACTGGCTGAAATCTCCGGTGTTGGCTTCTTCCAAAAACTCCTCGGCAGTACACAGACCGGCTTCCTCCATTTTCCGGGCAATGGCAATGGCAGTGGTTCCCTCCGGGAAAGTCAGACGCACCGAATCCGCCTTGGCATACGTGGACAGCTCTGCGATCAGGCCATCGTAGGAATATCCGCCGGTTTGCAGCGTAAAATCACCGTACTGCAGTTTTCCAGCGGCACCCTTGTGCCCCACATACCAGCGGAACAGATAGGCCGAACGGATCACTCCCGCCTCCTTCAGCTCCTTTGCGATGGCAGCAACGCCGCTGCCCTGGGGGATGCTGACGGTCACCTCTGCACCGGGCTTTCCTCCATTGCCGTTGATCTCGTTATACGCAAACACGCCTGCCGCACCGACTGTCAGTACCAGCAGCAACAGCACGGCCAACAGGATCTTCAGCGCACTGCCTTTTTTCTTTTTCTGGTGTTTCTCTGCCATATCCACGTTCCTTTCAATCCATCATCAGGCGCATGTAGCTCTCCGAAACATCAAAAGGTTCTCCTTCAAAGCGGATGAGGCCATACTCCTGCCGGGTTCCCTCGCCCAGGAACAGATTCTGGGCAGCCCCCACCGTGATGACAGCCTTTTCCACAATGACCTCTTTCTCCCGGGCGGCTTCCATCAGCACCTCGGCAGCACGGTCATTTTCCGCCATCATCTCCACAAAGTAAAGGGTATCCTCCCTGCGGAAATAGATGCCGTAGCCCTGCTCACTGGATACGATGGTCGCACCACGGGAATACAGGTCCCGCAGAACTTCCCCCATCTGCTCCGGCGGCAGCTGAACGGTGTCGGGCCAGTATTTTGCCCGCAGCTCGCAGAGTTTTTTTGCCGTCACGGAATCGAATTCCGCCTGGCTCCACAGGTTGCGCTCCACCTCCCGGGGCAGGCAGCGCAGGGCAAAGGCTTTCTGGAAGCCTTTATCCTGCAGCAGCGTTGATTGTTCCGGGCTGGCGGGCACTGCCACCACAAAGCCTGCGCCCCGCAGTTTCTGCTGGGCGCACAGAGTATCCACCAGGCCCGCAAGGAGCAGGCTGCCCTGCCCGCACAGACCGAACAGATAGCTGCCCGGACGGCCCTGCAGGGTTACCGGCACAGCCAGTGCCACAGCCTCAATGTGGTCGTTTTCCTCCGCGACGTAGACATTCTGCACCCCGGCAAAGCGCTCCACAGCGCCACGGACAAACTCCTCCGTGTCGCCGCGCTGGGCCTGCCACAGGGCCAGCACCTCCGCCCAATCGGACGGCTGCATCAAACGGTACATGATATAGGATGCCTCCTTTTGTTTCAAATAACAGCGAGAGCAAGAGTTCTGACCTCTTCCTGAATATCCTCAATGCTCCGCATCTTCTCCCCTGCCGTGCAGTGGACGGTATCCCAGCCGAGGTGAGCGGCGCAGTATTCTGCCGCCCGGCGGCTGCGGGCCAGATATTCGGTGTCCTTTTCATGGACATCCTTCCTGGTCTCGTCGCCATGGTAGCGGGCAGTCATCAGCCGCTGGCTCACCGCCGGGTCAACCTGCAGATAGATCACCTTATCCGGTGCAGGCAGGCCCAGCAGGTGGTATTCATAGTCAAAGAGCCACTGCAGGAACGTGTCCCACTGCTCCGGCGGGAGCTTCGAGCACTGATGCACAGCATTGGAGGTGGTGTAGCGGTCAGCGATCAGGATGCCGCCTTCCTCGTAGAACTTGCCCCAGTCCGACTTATACCCCGCATAGCGGTCCACCGCATAAAAGCTGGATGCCGCGTAGGCGTTGACATCGTCAGGCTTGTCGCCAAACTGCCCGGCCAGATACATCTTGACCAGCGCACTGGAATCACTGTCATAATCCGGGAAGGTGATCTCTCTTACCAGATGATCCGTCACCGTCAGGTGCTTTGCCAGCAGCTTAGCCTGCGTACCCTTGCCGCTGCCGTCCAGCCCTTCCAGAACAATCAGCTTGCCTTTGCTCATACACCAGCCTCCTGCTTGATGGCCTCATACTTTGCGCGGACTTCGGCAGTTCTGCCGCAGCACATCTTGCCCTCGGGGCAGGGGCCGCTGACACAGGCCGGGCCGGCCTTGGCAAAGATATGGGGTGCCACCGGGTAGACCAGCCGGAACATCTCCTCAGCCAGCTGACGGATCTCCCACTGAGCGCGGGAGCAGCAGCGCAGATGGAAGAAATTCTGCAGACTGCGGGCGTTCATGGTCACGACCATCTTCGTCTCGCAGGCGTTGGGCAGCACGAAGCGGGCATCCTCATTGGCCTGTTTGGAGGCCTTGGCGCGGGCCTGCTTTTCGGGCATTCCCTCCGCCATCAGGCGGGCAGTGTGGCCGTCCTCCAGTTTTTTTGCAAGGTCCAGGTAGCGCTTCGCATCCTCATCCATACTCTCAAGAAAGGCTGCCTTTGCCTCAGGGATGGCCTCGATCTCCGGCGGGATGACATAGTGGAAGTCGTCCAGCCGGACATACCGCTGGCTCTGGACACTGAAGGATGCGATGCGGTGCCGGGTGATCTGGGCCAGCAGGGTGCGGCTCACGCCCTCAATGCCAAAGGTAAAGCTGGCATGTTCAATGGGGCTGGCATGGCCCAGGTCGCTGAGCATGGTCAGGAACTTGGCCGTTTTCTCCTCAGTCAGGCCGTCCAGCAGGTCGGTGATATGGGCATCGGAGTAGCAGAGCTTGGCCGCTGCCGCCACCACCTTTTCCGGTTCCGGGGTATGTGCGATCAATCGAACGGTCATCATAGTTTTCTCATTCCTCCGTGATTTTCGTCAGCGGCGCAAAATTTGCCATGGTTTTCTTCACGCCGACCTTTTCAAAGTTGATCTCCACGATCTGGTCTCCGGCAGCGGCCTTGACCGCCAGCACCCTGCCCCGGCCAAAGACCTTGTGCTCCACAATGTCGCCCACCTCGTAATGCTTCGGGCCGGTGGATGCCGGGCGGGAAGCTGCCGGGCTTCCCGGAAAGCTCACGGGTTTGGACGCTGCCTTGGGGGCCGCGGGGCGGCCATAGCCCGCGCCAAAACCGGAGGAGCCGGACGTGCGCGGGGCGCTGCTTCCGCTGCCAAACCCGGAAGCACTGCTGCCACGGCCTGCATAACCGGAGCCGAAACCGCCGCGCTCAGAGGCATTGTATTCCCGGTTGAGGTAGCTGCCGCCGGTGCGGCCGCCGAAGCTGCTGGAATTGCGGCCCCAGCCGGACGCGCCAGAGTAGCCCGAGGCCCCGCCGGGAACGGTATCACTGTAACCGGAACCCCAGCCCATGGAAGAACGACGTTCCAACGCCGGGCTGCGGGTCTCCTCTATATACTCAGGCTCGATCTCGCGCAGGAAGCGGCTGGGCTCGTTGCGCTGAGTGCGGCCGTAGAGCATCCGGGAGACACTGTTGGAGATATACAGCTCCCTCTTGGCGCGGGTGATTCCGACATAGGCCAGACGGCGCTCTTCCTCCAGATCTGCCTCGGAGTATTTGCTCATCTCGCTGGGGAACACGCCCTCCTCCATGCCAATGAGGAACACATAGGGAAATTCCAGGCCCTTAGCGGAGTGGATGGTCATCAGGACCACCTGATCAGCGCTCTCGTTGTAGCTGTCAATGTCGCTGATGAGGGCGATATCCTCCAAATAGCCTTCCAGTGAAGCATCCTCGCCGTGCTGGTCGCAGTAGTTTTTGACGTTGTTGACCAGCTGGCCCAGGTTCTGCAGGCGGTCTGCCGCATCCTCGTGGCCCTTGGCCGCATCGGCTTCCAGCATGGCCTTGTAGCCGGTCATCTCAATGACATCCTGGGCAAATTCGTCCAGTGTCCTGGTTTCCAGCGATTCCTGCAGTTTTTCGTAGATCTGCCAGAATTTCAGCAGCGGCATAATGGCACGGCTGAGTTTGGCGTATGCATCCGCGTGGGAGATGACTTCCAGCATACTGATTCCCTGCTGGGCGGCAAGGTCAGCGATCACATCGACGGTGGTGTTGCCGATCTTCCGGGCAGGCTCGTTGATAATGCGGCGCAGGCGCACATCATCCCGGGCGTTCGCCACGATGGACATATAGGAGTGGATGTCCTTGACCTCTTTGCGGTCGTTGAAGCGCTGGCCGCCCACGATCTTATGGGGAATGCCCGCGCGGGTAAAGTAGCTTTCGATGGGGGCCGACTGGGCATTCATGCGGTAGAGCACCGCATGGTCCGCCAGATGCCCGCCCTCTTTCAGGTGCTCACCGATGACATCTGCAATGTGCATGGCTTCGTCCTGCTCATTCTCGGCAGTGTAGACCTGCACCTTGTCGCCCTCGTCGTTCCGGGTCCACAGGGTCTTGCCCTTGCGCTCGGTGTTGTGCTGGATGACGCAGTTGGCAGCATTCAGGATATTGGAGGTGGAGCGGTAATTCTGCTCCAGACGGATGGTCTTGGTGCCGGGGAAGATGCGCTCAAAGTTCAGAATGTTCTCAATGGTGGCACCGCGGAAACGGTAGATGCTCTGGTCATCGTCACCGACAACGCAGATATTCTTTTCCGGGCCGGTGAGCAGGCTGACCAGCCGGAACTGGGCCACGCTGGTATCCTGATACTCGTCCACCAGCAGGTAGCGGTACTTGTTCTGGTAGAACTCCCGCACATCCTCGTGCTCCGCCAGCAGCTGAACGGTCTGATAGATCAGGTCGTCGAAGTCGAAGGCTCCTGCCTCCCTGAGCTTTTTCTCGTAGGCGGCGTAGACTTTGGCGGCAATGGCTCCCTTGGTGTCCCGGGCTGGGGTGCGCAGCGCCTCCTCCGGGCTGACCAGCTGATCCTTCCAGCGGCTCATCTGGTTGATGGCGCTCTTGATCGGGAAGAACTTATCGTCGATGCTCAGTTCCTTATAGACCGCCTTCATCACGCGCTGGGAGTCATCGGTATCATAGATGGTAAAGCTGCGGGGGTAGCCGATGGATTCTGCCCAGCGGCGCAGGATGCGCACACAGGCCGAGTGGAAGGTGGAGGCAAACACCTCGTCCCCCTCTTCGCCGCCCAGCATATTGCGCAGGCGCTCCTTGAGCTCCCCTGCCGCCTTGTTGGTAAAGGTGATGGCCATCACGTTCCAACTGCGAACAGCGTTCTGCCGCAGCATCCCGTCCAGCCAGGCGGGCGCATCGGTACCGGTCATAATTGCCGTTTTCAGGGCCTTGACATCCTCCTCGGTCACCTCACGGGGGGTCCAGTCAGAGCCATGGGCTGAGCCAAACCGGATCAGGTTTGCAATGCGGTTGACCAGAACAGTGGTCTTGCCGCTGCCTGCACCGGCCAGAATGAGCAGCGGGCCGTCGGTGGTAAATACCGCCTGCCGCTGCATATCGTTCAGGCGGCCAAACTGCTTTTCAATATAGGTATCGCGCAGAGCGCAGAATTCCTGTTGGAGACTTGCTGCCATTGTTTCACCTGTTCTTCTATAAAATCACTTACTTTATAAGTATATCACAATTCAAGAGGGTTGTACATAAAAAACCGCCCTTCCTGTACAGCACAGGAGGGGCGGCAGTGTTCAGATAAAGCTTAGCCGAAGATGTTGATCAGGATACCAGCAGCAACGGCAGAACCGATAACGCCGGCCACGTTGGGACCCATGGCGTGCATCAGCAGGAAGTTGGAGGGGTTGTTCTTCTGGCCGACGGTGTTGGACACACGGGCAGCCATGGGAACGGCGGACACACCGGCGGAGCCGATCAGGGGATTGACCTTCCGGCCGGTGAGCTTGCACATCACGTTGCCGCCCCACAGGCCGCCGGCAGTGGAAATGCCGAAGGCCACGACGCCCAGAACCACGATCTTCAGGGTGCTGGCAGTCAGGAAGGTGGAGCCGACCATGGTGGCGCCCACGGCGGTGGACAGCAGAATGGTGACGATGTTCATCAGGGCGTTCTGTGCGGTGTCGCTGAGACGGTCAGTAGCGCCGGTCTCCTTGAACAGGTTGCCCAGCATCAGGCAGCCGATCAGAGGCGCGGTGTCAGGCAGCAGCAGCGCCACGAAGATAACGACCACGATGGGGAAGATGATCTTCTCGGCCTTGGAGACGGTACGGGTCTGCACCATCTTGATCTTGCGATCCTCGGCGGAGGTCAGCAGGTTCATGATGGGGGGCTGAATCAGCGGGATCAACGCCATGTAGGAGTAAGCGGCCACGGCGATAGCGCCCAGCAGCTCGGGAGCCAGGCGGGTGGTCAGGAAAATGGCGGTGGGGCCGTCCGCGCCGCCGATGATGCCGATGGAAGCGGACTGGGGGCCGGTAAAGCCCAGCAGCACGCCGCCCAGGAAGGCAACGAACACGCCCAGCTGTGCGGCAGCGCCCAGCAGCAGGCTCTTGGGATTACTAAGCAGGGGGCCAAAGTCGGTCATCGCGCCCACGCCCATGAAGATCAGGCAGGGGTACAGGGAGGTCTTGACGCCGATATAGAAGATATCCAGCAGACCGCCTTCCCGCATGATGGCGCCGTAGCTGTGATACAGGTCACTTGCGGGATTCATGAAGTTGTCCCACAGCTCCTGGTGGTAAAGACCGCCCAGGGGCAGGTTGGACAGCAAGCAGCCGAAGGCAATGCCCACCAGCAGCAGCGGCTCGAATTTCTTGACGATGCCCAGGTACAGCAGCACACAGGCGATGATCAGCATCACCAGATTCTGCCAGCCGCCGTCGGCAAAGCCGACGAAAATGGCGTTGAAGCCGGACTTCTGCCATAGATTTAACAGGACTTCACCAATATTGATGCTCATGGTGTATCCTCCTTAGCCGAGGACGACCAGAGTAGCACCGGTGTCAACGGTGGAGCCCTTGGAAACCAGAACCTGCTTCACGGTGCAGGCCTTGGGCGCCAGAATCTCGTTCTCCATCTTCATGGCTTCCAGAACCACCAGAACGTCGCCTTCCTTCACGGCCTGACCTGCGGTGACGTTTACCTTCAGGATGTTGCCGGGCATGGGAGCGGTGACGGCGTCACCGGCCACGGGAGCGGCAGCG